>Ga0131853_10011680_pt1 | contig 16089 bp, 9 predicted proteins | sample TergutLab28metaG_FD_92764 | JGI IMG/M metagenome (GOLD analysis project Ga0131853, IMG submission 92764) | Labiotermes labralis P1 segment gut microbial communities from Petit-Saut dam, French Guiana - Lab288 P1 (version 2) (version 2) | ecosystem: Host-associated > Arthropoda: Insects >...
CAGTCGAGTAGCGATCAGTCAGGAACTGAAAGAAACTGTGATAAACGATCCCACACTCCTCTTGAACGTCATCACAGGCGATTAAAGCATCGTTTATGCTTACGACCCAGAGACAAAACTGCATTCTTCGCAATGGAAGAGTCCTGGGTCTCCAAGACCCAAAAAAGCACTATGCAAAAAAAGCAAATTGAAGACGATGCTCATTTGTTTCTTTGACCAAGAGGGGATCGTACACCAGGAATTTGTCCCACCTGGAATGACGGTCAATGCAGACTTCTACTGTGATGTTCTAATAAGGTTACGTGAAAGTGTGCGGCGCAAGAGGCCACAGAAATGGCGAAACCAGAACCTCATTATCCACCACGACAATGCCCCGGCTCACAGGTCCTTTAAAGTTTCGCAGTTTTTGGCCAAGAATAACATGACAGTGATCCCCCATACTCACCCGATCTCACCCCCTGTGACTTTTTCCTCTTCCCCAAGCTGAAGCTTCGGATGAAGGGTCGAACATTCGACACCATTGAAGAGATTCAAGAGGAATCGCAGCGGGCACTTGACACAGTTCCAAAAGGGGCCTTCCAGGGATGCTTCCAAGCATGGCAGAAACGCAGGGACCGCAGTATTCGTGCAAAAGGGGAGTACTTTGAAGGTGATGGAGGAATTTAATATACAAGGTAAGCAAACTTCTTTTTACACGTACTGTCCTGGAACTTTTGGATACACTCTTGTAGTATGATGTTCAGGTGACCGTGCATCGTGATAAATTCATACAACAAAACCAACTAGATGCACAAATTTTTCAAAATTATTTTTGGAATAAAAATCTATATGTTTCGGACAGTTCCTCTGTCCATCATCAGGTGTTTTTCACTGTAAACACAGCAATGGTATATGTCATACAGGTTTGCTGACAGCTTGAGAACAAGATCAGGATGGAACCTATATGACATATATCATTGTTGTGTGTACAGTGAAAAACTCCTGATGATGGACAGAGGAACTGTGCAAAACATGGAGTTTTATTCCAAAAATAAATTTGAGAAATTAGTGCATCTAGTTGGTTTCATTATAATAAGTCATATATAGTCTACCATATACTATATAACCTAATAATGCAAACTGCTTACTTTACTTGTAGTTTTGTAAAGATACCAACAATGTGATAAACAAAGTGTAATTACATCAGATGCTGAAATGCCCCCCACCTTCTTGAAGATAAACTTTCACCCATTTCATAGTGTTCTTTGCAACTTTTTCAAAGAGTCTGTTGGTCATTGCTGGCCAACAGCTGTTCAGTCTAAAGCTCAAGATCCTCCAAGCTTCTTGGGTTGTGGCTGTAGGCTCTTTCTGTAAGAAATCCCCACAGACAGAAGTCAGATGGTGTATGGTCTGGGGATCATAGTGGCCAAAGGCCATGTTCAACAATGCAATCACCAAAGAAGTCCTGCAAGAAAGCTGTTGCTGTTTTAGCAGTATGGGTGGTTGCCCCACCTAGCTGAAACCACCAATCCTGTTTATTCCCTTGCAGCAGAGTAATGGAGTCAAAAGATTTGGTTAATTTTTGTAGTATCTCTCTCTTCAAAGAACGGTCCCACAACCCATTTTCAAGACATTGCACACCAAACACCAATCTTTGACAAATGTGGGGGATTCCCATGCAGTGCATATGGACTTTCTGCACTCCTTTCAGCACTCTATGTTCTAATGTTTTGACTCCTAATATGCCCAGTCAAGTGGAACCATGCTTCAACCATAAAAACAAATTGTCCAACACATAAACCACTTCTTGTGGAAACATCATGTTGTCAATTACAGCATCACCATGCAAATGGTGGCCAACAAAACTGAGCAAGGCAGTGAACTCATGCCGAACAACTTAGCAAATTTTGTAAGTGGCCACTGCACAGCAGAGGTAGATTCTTATATGCTTGTTTCATTATTTATACTTTGGGTTGCATCCAACACAATACACTTTGTAAATTTAAGGCAATTCATATCATTAAATGTTGGCACAAAGCCACTGGTCTCTCAAGGAAACTGATACAGTTATGAACACCACACTCAGTCACAATGCACTCATTTCACTGTGAACTACTCTCATACACTAGAACCCATCAAGGATACTGAGATCAAGAAATCACTGAATGTGCACACTAAAATTCTAAATTCCTGACAACACAGGTAAATGTAAAGATCATCACATAGCATGTCACTGGAGACACAGACAAGGGAGTAGAGGTACAGTTCTGCCCATCCTTAAACTCAGCGCTGTATAGGGGTGGGTGGTCAATGTCATGACCGCTTTCTCCGCCGGAAAGAGGCCCACCACCCATCATACAGGACTGGTCTGGACGGGTAAAGAAAATTTCTAAACCCCCCTTCCCGAGTATCGAGCCCTGGACTGTCCAGCCCTTTGACAGTCATTATGGAATAACAATATCAATTCACAGAAATGCTGTCTCTGCATATCTTCCTCTGACGTCTACTGCTCAAACTTTATACTCCAATTCACAATCAGTTGCTAATATGCAATATCAAGTGTTGGCCTTGCATATCTATTATCATTAGCAACTCAGAAACATAACTTCAGAATAGGTTTGGGTCATAAATACATATATATATATATATATATATATAATAAAACTGTCTTATAATACTGTCAATAATACCAGTTAATGTGATAAAACATAATCCCTCAAACTGCTGTTAAATCATTGACAGTGAAAGGAAATAATGATTTTTGGCAAGAAGCAAAGTGTCATGTGGCTTGTAGGAACACTGGCAAGAAAGATCAGTTACATATCGAAGGGTCTTCTTTTGAGAATGACACCATATTAGGAAAATACCACCAGGTAACAGTTATATTTAATGAACAAACACATCACAAAAATGTGACTGTGAGCATAAATTTTATCATATTAACAACATTAAATATTTCTTCACAGATATTACATATGTTTCATAACAACAGTATTAAATACTTGAAAACATGTAACAAATTGTCAGTCAGATGATGTCAGTTTCAGTATTTAGCACATCGAAATTAGACACAAACAGCACCAGGTTATCATTGTTTTCTGTATTCAGTTACCTTATGCTGCTACACTTCTGAATTCATTACTCTTAGGGAATAAATTTATCTGTTACAACAGAAATGGAATATGTTCAACTAATTCTGGAGTGGAAATGGTTAAGACACAGGCTGCTGCAACAACTAAATGCTAACATGTTATTTGGACCACTTAATTATATACATGATTATGGATAAAAATGCCAGCTGTAATGTAACACTTTGTAATTCATGATTTAATATGAAGTAGAATGATTCTAGCACATAGCATATATAGTGATTAACAGCATGTCTTGTTAATAACACACTGTCTGATGTGACTCAAGAAAACAGTTGTAAACTGAAGTCCAGTATAATAAACAACAAGTACATGATACCCAACATTTATCAACACATTACAATCATAATAATGTGTAACCTATGTGACATATTACAGCTAGATACCGTTGTATCACATAATCTGCATACAACAAAACATCAAAATTGCTGTGCAGGTGTGACCTTTGTACTCAGGTCATGTAACTTGTTCATGTAATGAAGCATCTTACTGCTTCCAGCAGGGCAGAATTGTGTGCCAGGGATCCGATATATCACTCAACCTATTCTGACACTCTTAAATTCACCATTATTATACATCACATTTGAGGACCTCATGGCAGTGAGTATAAAGACCGCATAGCAGTCTTTTGTGATGTATTGTCATGCAGTGTCATAGACAGGTACCATAGTTTCAGAGAAACCTGCTGCCTCTGTTTTCAATGTTGAAGGAATATGAAGGAAGCAAATTTCTTCTAAAATGTCGGTACCTTTCTACACACCATCACATCCCCAATCATAATCTCATTGTTTCTAGCATTCAAAAAAGATAGCTGTGATGATCAGTTCTGTGGCAGCAAGGACAGTCACACAACAGTTCAACCAATCAACATCAAACACTCTTGAACAGGTGCTTTTTGCTTGCTCTCAAGACTGTTCCAACTGAATATAATAAAGCACTGTAAGCTGGAACTTTTACTGTGTATTTTAAAAACACAAAGTCCAAAGTTAATTTAAATAATATTTAAAATTTCAGTTTCTATCTCACAGAAAACATTCTATCCCCATTACATAGACCATCTACTCAACAGCTGCGTAGGGAAATATTCTCAGAATCACACAAACCACACAAACTCACTCTGCTAACAGAGTACAGGGTCTTTTAATGACAAAGCAGGTGATACAGTTACCACTGTGCTTTATACAGTTAAATGCAGAAAACCAAGGCCCTAAACAATGAACTCTGTGAACAAAGTAAGAAGTTGGAGATTAGTGACCATGTGTATAATGTTTCTACGTAGCAAGACACTCTCTGCTCTGTCATATGCCACAGAAGACTTCACAACCTTGCAGCTCTGACTGTACTGCAGTGACACACTCTGTTCCATGTCATGTGTCACAAAGAAGACACTGCAACCTTGTAGCTCTGTCTCTACCAGAGCATCAAACTCCCCACCTTCAAAACCCAGCACTCAGATGTACCAAACATTCTTACCAGCTCTCACTTCTTTCTTCTGGTCAATATAATAAGTGAAGCAGGTTTCCTCACAGACACAAACTTATCATGCATCATGCTGAATATACAGAAAGCCAGATTTATAAAAGGAAAGATTACCAAATATTCATAACAGCTTGATGGACAACTGTGAAGTTACAAATATGCCAAAAGGTCTTCTTGTCTTTAATTTTTCTAAAGCAAATGATCTTCCCACTACCCTGCCACTGTATTAAATGCATAACATTTGAAAAGCAGCCTTTTTTGTCCCAGTTCACTGCATCTTCAAAACTGCATACATCACACATTTTAACACCGAACTGGACATCAAAGTCTAAAGTATGTATGTCATACACCAAGCATTTTATACAGAACGCATTACAAATATTCTTCACATGTACATCAGAAATTCATATTTTCAAACTTAGGTTACACCTGTTCTATTATTAGAGCCAGTTTGATTTAGTAGCCAGTTGTAAGAATCCAGGAAATCTGCCAGGGTCTTAACCTCAAAATATACTGGTATACAGCATATTTTATAAGGAATAAATACAGGCAGCACAAATTTAACTACTTTATAGAAACTGCTACATGACTCTTGAACCCTGCCAACCTCATTCCAGATATCCCATTTACCTGCTATGTGATTACTTTCACACACAGAACACTATGACTCAGGATCACAATGTGTTTCCTCACTACCACTCAGTGTGAGGCTAGTAATGTCTTTTACAATCATTTCTGCTATCTGCCATGCCATCTCCTCCTTTGCCTGTCAAAAATGCACTGTATTAGTACTCTAAACATTACTATTCCAATCATAAATGTATCAGTATGTGGTACAAAACATCACCTACTCACCTTGTCCAGTACATAAGCCTAAACAGTTTTCAGATAACAGAAGGTAGAATCACATCTTCTGAATTAAAAATTACTACAGAGTACACATCTGTTGTCTATACAAATACATTCAACACAATATGTATAAAAGAGTATAATTTTACCTGCTGTCAAGTATGGGTGTACAACTTGGTCTCATATGCCAGAGAAAGAACACGACAGGACTTGTATGAGAAGAGCACTGAGGTGAGGCAATTGGATATGGAGAAACGTACTTGAGGAATTCACATTTTGTACTCTTCACCAGCTATTACTACAGTGTTACGTTCATGGAAGATGAGAAGAGCAGGAAATGAGGCATGCAAAAGAGAAATGCATATACAGAAAGGGACAACTCTGAATATCTTTGATGATATAAAGTAGATCTTAAACAACTATGATACCAAGATTTGCAGGAGATTCATGGTAGCATCCAATTAGAGGTTTTTTGTGGAAATAATAATAAAGTTTGAGTTCTGTGAAGGCAGATGAATGACTATTGGCTCCTCAAGAGCAACTGCACTCAGCACAGGCAGTCGGTGGATCAGTTGATCAGTTACCTTTGGACAACAGTAATAAAGAGCCAGCGATAAGTTTCTCTGCAGTGATTCCAGTACCGCTGTGGAGAAACCTTTCACTCACTCTGAGTGGCTTCATTGGTACACTCCAGAAGTCTGGGAAGTAACAGACAATGAGAGGATTGAATCTGCTAATGAATTTTCTGAGATCATCAGGAGTTACAGTCCAACATCTTAATGAAGATGCTAATTACAATTACAGGTTAACAAGAAAACAGTTTTGAATTACATGCCAAAAGAAAACATTCATACTGAAAAACTACAGAGAGAAAGAATACAAAGATTTACCAAAGGAGATGTTACAACAGACAAGCTAAGGATAATATATGGTACACTTAAAATACATTTTGCCACTGACGACAACTGATATAAATCAAGTCTATGTACCACTTAACATCATACCAAAAGCAACTCTTCAATTGTGGTATTGAAATCTGTACAATAAACATATGGAATTCCAGAAATTAGAGGTGGTACATACATTCTGGATCACACTACCAGGTTTCATTAGGTTAGTTCACCAAACAAATTCTGACACCACACAAACATTGAAAGTTACATACACAGTTGAAGACAATGGAAGGACCAACAAAATTAAGAAGTCCACCAACCAGAATGGGAAGGAACAGCTTTCCACAGTTGTTATTGCATTGCTGAGAGGTGACAATAATTGGGGTGATGAATATGACAAGGGGGAGACCGACACAATTGTAGGATCATATGACCTGACTGTAACAACCTGCTTCTGCAGAGTTGTTGATGATGATGATGATGACGACGACTACAATGGTGGTGGTGGTGGCGGTGATGATGATGATGATGACAATGATGATGATGGTGGTGATGATGATGATGATGATGATGATGATGATGACAATGATGGTGGTGATGATGATGATGATGATGATGATAACGATGATGGTGGTGGTGGTGATGATGACAGTCACCTACACATAAAAGTATGGAATAAAATAAATAGTTACCTTATCTTCCTCCATGTTGACCAGCTTTTTAACCACTTTGGTGATTCGAGATTCTGAAAAAGTAAACATCACATCAACACCAAGTATAATTGGTGTTTATTAACCATCATTTAGTCAGGACATTCACAAATCCTTTCAATATATACAATTATGGAGGTTTCTTTATACATAACGTGCAAAAGAGAGAGGAAGCACCGTTCAAACTGCTTCAGCTTTTCCACAACAAAACACCCAATGACATGTGACAAGAACAAAAACTGAACACAAACCTTCTTTCCTGTCTGGTTCTGGTTCAATGTCTGTTTCAAAACGACCCATCGCATTTATTCGACCAAAATTCAAGCCACTGAAAAACGGACAGGAAAATATGCATGAAATTATGGGCTAATTTAAGAACCTTACCATCATGTATAAGATTGTTAGCTCATGTCATGTTACGTGTGAGGGGAAACTGAATTCTAAACAAAGAAAAAACCTGCAAGTTAACTTTCAGAATATAACTCATTTATAACCTGGGAATATCCTCTGGAATAATGCCATGTGACAGTGACTTCTTCAAGTTGAAACACATAATGTAACTGTTGTGGTGTTAAACAACAACCACTACACAAGAAGTGAACTAATCATAGACCTGTTTCACTCAAAGTCTAATACAAATGGAGACTCTCAACTCACGTTTGTTGTCTCCTTCTCCAAAGTGAATCTGGATCATACAACTGTCTTGAGTCAATGCTCATCTCTCGGTCATCCACATTGCGTATTATCTTACGAAGAGGAGGTGCAGTATCCTCCATAGCCAAGAGAGTGTTATGGATGGAAATGCTGCCACATTCTGAACCTAATGGAAACAAATGTTAACTGCATGATACAGAAAGAACATAACAGTTTCTTGTTGCTGCCCATTAGTTTTGAGGTTTTGTCTTATGGCACATTGCATTGATTCACTGACTGTCTGTTACGATCTGATCTCATTTCCTTGTATAAACTTGATGTCTTATTTAAGTACCATATTTATAAAATTATTATTTGTCCTTTATTGTAATGACTCATTCTTTACTGTGCCTGTTGTTATTTTAATGACATTTCTATAACCATTTTGTTCGATCTCTGGAATACTGAATTAATTAATTAATTAATACACATGTCAGCCCTCTTTAACTGTCAGACAACAGATCAATTCTATTACAAACATTCAAGTATTAGGCTTGAGTTTATACAGTTTATTGTAAATGTACTTTTAATAATGTGCTGAAATTTTTAAACCAGTTTCACCTCACGTTTTGACACACTAACACCCTAAGCCCTAATGTTACAGACATTCAGAGTACAGAACCTTCACAACATAACCATATGGTTCATGGTACAACCACAGAGGTGTGCTTGTGGAAATTTGGGATAAATATTAATATCTTTTTGATGCAAAACTGAAGACAATAAATTCAACCAGAAATAACTTTGTTTTTAAATAATTTTTATATAGCAAGAAACTCATAATCCATATATATATATATATATATATATATATGGAGGAGTCAGAATTAGTATTGTTGAGTTTCTGGACTTCATCTGTCACCTAGTGAAGGCAAACCTGTCCCTGCACACAGCAACGAGACACACAAGCAGAATGAAGATCACCTATAATAAATAATCTCAAACAGAACACAATTTTATGAGTAGTGGAACAGTTTATTATTTATAGTATTACTACCGTCAACACACAACACATACAAAGACCAGATGTATTAGGACAACTGGGTTATACCTGGCGACATGTTTCAGCCATTAAACGCCCATCCTCAGGCCAACAAAGAATAGTAAAGAGTAGTTTGCCTTGTCATGTAAAAGGGCAGGGAGGACCTTGTCACCCCACAATTGAAACAGGTCCATTTTCCAAAATGTTCTGTGCTGTTTGGAATACCAGACAATGGGTGAATTCCAGAAACCCAGTAACAGTAAGGAACATTCATAACTGAAAATCATGCAAAACTGTTGCTTTTCACACCCCTGAAACACAACTCTAAAGGGCTGATGGAATCACAATCAGTATTGGATTTGTAATTCAAATTGAAATTACCTGTTAGGTTAAAGGTCATCATGAAACTGATACATGGAACCCCTTGTAACACATACATAAAATCTCAGGTTCCCATGGAAATTACTGACCTATACACATTTTTGTAATGTTTAAAACTCTTTAAAAATGTAAAAGAGGCACACGAAACTCAACAATACCTGATTTCCTTGATCTTGGAAGTAAAGAAGGGCTTGATTGAACTGTGTTTATCAACTCTGATAAATATTTGAAGTACAGCTCTGATGTCAAAAATGGTTTCAGAAAATTCTGTAAAAAAAATTGGAAAGTAAGCCATGATTACGAGTAGTGCAGCATAATTACAAATGTTGTCTACACTGTCAACATAAAAGGGAAAAGAATGTGGATCAGGAAAGATGTATTGACAAATAGGCATATAAATATTTTAATATGGGTCTTTAACCTGGAATATTTGATATTTTCTGTGGTGAAAATAAAGGACTGAGGCATTTGGCCAAAAATTCATATAATATTCATGTGAGCCTCTATAAGCCCCATGCAGCACAAGCCTGGGGAGATATCAAAATGAAAATAAACTTCCTCAAACAGGGACAATTACCTTTTCCAGTACATAAAAGACAATGTCTGCAGGCTTCCTGAAGCAGTCAGGTTGTGGACCTTCTTCACGGCAGATGTTATGTTCTACATAAAAGCGTATTTTATCACTGAAGCCCAATGGACAGGTTGCTTGAAGAGAAAAATATCTGCAACATAAAAGGGTGGCATTCTTAGCAATAACAATTTACAGAAAGTCATTAAAAAATTATTTTATTATTATTATTATTAACCGTATTTCCTATCAATTAAATGCACTTCTGCAGTTCAGACAATATTCCAATTATGTGAGATATAGAAGGCTTCTAAATTATAAAACTGCAAACACAACTGTTAACGCAAGATGCCCAAGAGTAGTTTGGTGTAAGCATGATTGCTGTACTCAATGACAGTATGCCACACGCACACACACACACACACACACACACACACACAGTACATCACAAATCAGTTCCCACCCCCCCCCCTCCCTCCCCCTATAGCAGAGCGACGTTGAGAATATGGTGTTGAGTACTGAACAGCATGCATTCTAAATTAAATCATACGTTAACAGTCATTCTACAATGAACGTCACCATAAATTTCACTGAAAACTCCCTGATACTGATGTGCTTAGCAAGTTAGTGATGATTTGTAAAAGAATTTCATAGTACAAGATAGGTTTAGTCATAAACAATAACAGAAGGGTATACTGACAAAAGAAAATTACCAAAAGACACAGTTTATGGCAATGATCTGCACAAAACAGAAGAACTAAAACAAAATTCAACTGATTCAAAATTTCCAAATAAGTGCTTCATTGAGTACTTTGAAAGATAATGTGTTAAGAAACTGTTAATCTTACCTGTAAGCAGACAGATGTCATTTTGAATATAATTTGTAATTTGAGGTAAGCACTATCATTGTACACATAATATCAAATAATACGGTAAAGCAGTCCCGTTACAGGTTGGGAGTGGCCCAAAGGGTTCCAGGAACTTAAGGTTCCCAGATTTCATGACAACGGCAGAGGATGGTGGTAACGTTGTCAGCCTTATGCATCGGCCGCCTTTATCCCCCAGGAAATGCTCCTGGTACTCATTTCTGTTAGAGGCTGAGTCAACCCCACGGCCATAGCGCAATCAGAAGGATTATGTCAATGAAAAATTCCAATAACACCAGCGGGAATCGAACCAGCGACTTCCCGATTTGTAGTGCAGTACCTTAACCACTGCGCTACCACAGCCCCACATAATATCAAATAGTGATGAGAAATGCTCATGGTTCACTGCCACCAGCAGGAAGAGAAGTCTGCAATTTCTCAGCTACTGAGATAAGTTTATCAGAGGATAACTCTGCCTTATGAAGTGTCACGCAATAAACACCCTGTATTTTATCACAGGAAAACATACCAAACAACATGAACAAGTGGGTACTGATTCACACTGAGGTAATCCCCTTTTCAAATCTTGTATCTTTACCTAGGTCACAACTGCTTCCTTCTACAGCCCTTCAAACTTCCCAGGCATAAATCATTAATATTATCATTTGATGATACATGACCTTCTCAAGTGACAGTGTAGCTAATAAACTGTGAATAAATAATAAGTCCAGAAGCTACAAAAGAAATAAATATCTACAAGTCTGCAAAAATGGAAAATATTTGACAATTTGAACTCTTTCCATTTTGTGTACTAAGTACTCCAACACATGGACATTTTGCCATGCAAAAAACAATCCTTTGGTGGGGAGGGAGAGGGTTACCTCATATATAAATCAAGGAATAATAAGAACATGGATAGCTAGTGTCAATGGTACATGACAATGAAAAAGAAAATTGGAGGATATGAACCAATAAAGAAATTTATGCAAGTACTGAAAAACCTACTATATTAGAGACAATAAGGTTACATAGATTACATTGGTTTGGGTATGTACAGAGAATGGAAGAAAATAGAATTCCCAAAAGGGTATTATATGTGAATTTGGGAACAACAAGATTGAGAGGAAGACTGAGAAATAGATGGCAAAATGAGGTGAGAGAGGGTGAAAGAATAGTTGGTGGAGAAGGGTGGCAGGAAAAAGTACATAACAGAGAGGAATGGAAGAAGTGCCTGAGAATGGCAAGGAATCGTTGCATTCTGCACGTGCCAATGGAATGAATGAATAGCTAGTGGCAATGAAAACCAGTAACTACAATAACCTGGGTATGCCTCACTCTATCACTCAAACTAAGGTGATACAGAGGCCTTCATGTTTCTGGGATGTTATGTTACACGGTGAGTACTGGTAGTTCTGTTACCAACATTTCACGACAGCCTATAAGTCCCACCTTCAAAGATCACACTGGGACTAACAGGCTGTTCCATAACACTGCTAACCAACTACCAACCTACACCAAATAACATCCCAGAAGACTGAAGGCCTCAACTACAAGGGCTGCAGAAGCATGAAAACTAACGAAGGTTAATATAATCAGGCATGTGATACTGCCTGCGTTTTTGTCAATGATTGCAGTGTCATGCTGGTATGGTCCATACAAAATAACAGAATACAGCACTTCTAAAAGTAACTGAAAGATAAAATAAGTATCATTTCTTCAATCACTGAGTGGTAAAACCACATTCAAAAACTTCCACAACAGAAAATTATTATGAAGGAGAACATTTAAGAGTACATGTGCAATACTAGCTGGGCAGTTTAGCATTTGGAGTAGGCTGAGGGCTAGAAAAGGTTCAACTAATCTCCATGCAGGGTACATACAACTGCTGGCAAACTAATACACACAAACACACACATCCACACACACAAAAACACAAACACATCAACATTGGTCACATCATTTAACATTAAAATGAGCACCAGACCCAAGAACAGCAGAAGTATTTCCCATCTGATTAACAAATATAACATATGATATGAAAAACAGAATAAAGTGCAAGAGAACCATTAATAAGTGAAAGAGCAATCAATCAACAAGTTAACATAAGTAGGAGGAAAGACAAAAACCAACGACACCTATAAAAAAATAATAAAACTAGCATTTGACGAAAATTCTAGCATGTATGACAGAACAGTGAGGCATGTTTGCGTAACCATTGTTGCTGTGGAAAAGCAAGAAGTATTACATAGTCTTAGCGTGCATTCATAGCCTTGGTTATCCGGCATGAAATGCACGTGTTGCATTATACTGTCAACTGTGACCTGTCTGGCTCCTCCACATTTTTTCACATTATCTCATTAAATGACACAATTTTTGGAAAAAGTTTTTGAACATAAAATGTGTGTTTTATTTTCTCTACAACTTTAGTGTGAAACAATTCTCATTCTGAGAAAAATTCAGCAAGACATGTTATTATAAATGTGCACAAGTCTCCATGTAAAGTACCTGTCATGCTTGCCAGATTTTAAGGAAACTTGAATTTTCTGCACATACTTTTTAAAAAAATACTCAAATATCATACGTCATGAAAATCCAGTGTAAGCTGAGTTTTTCCACACAGATGGACAGACACAAATATGTACTGACTGACTGCCTGACAGAGAGACACAGATGAAGCTAACAGTCACTTTTCACAATTATACAAACATGCATAAAAACAATAAGTGTGTATACAAATAAGACTTAAACAATTAGTGGGTTTGGCTAATCATAACTGGTGCTTCTTTCAGGTGGTACACAACTGTATATTCTACTGGCTCCTTTCTTTTTCTTACTTAAATGGAAGTAAAGTAAAATTAGGCTTAAAGCTGACTATGTTCAACTATATTAAAATAGCCCATCACATCACAACTAAAATTTCTTTTCAGTACTTACTGTTCATGACTTCTTGGCCAACTTTATGTCTTCAGGTAAAATAAAAATACACAAAATATCTTGCAGGTTAATTGCAACATTAAGTTTTATAAAACCAAATAAGATTTCATTTTTACATAAAGGGCACTAATTCATTAGGATTCATATTTTTGTATATTTTTGCATTTACATGAAGATGGCCAAGTTAGCCAAAATATTATGAAATGAATACTAAGCGATGACAATAAATTTTAGTTGTGATTTGGTGGGTTATTTTAATATTGTTTATATATTACCAGGATGGGATTTATAGAAAAAAGGTTCTGCTTACATTGCTTAGCAAGTGCTGCCACCTTTTACACTCAGAAAGCACCAATCAAACTACACAATAATTAATGTAACAGAATATTCTAGGCAAGATCTGAGTTCTCCATGGCGTTGATATTCAGGATTCTGATCGTCTGGGTCATATGTTGAGTAGCAGGGTTACTGATTCCTGACATTACAAACGAACATAATGAATCAATAACCCTGCTACTGAGTGTAACAAACCAGAAACAACAGAGTCCTCGGAATATTTTAGTCATGTAAATATACATATATAATCAAAATATGATGGAGCCTTGGGGTTGATTTTAAAATATGCCATATTAAAAATAATTATAAGATTTTAAACAACTAGAAAATATGTATAAATTAACTAACACATTCTAATGATTACGCATATGTATCTGTTGCTTGGAACAACACAACAGAGAAAAACTAACTATGAATGTAGCCCACAAAAATAACTAATTACTAACATAACTATTAAATGGATAACAAGTTGCCTGTATGTGTGATAAGTAAGTACATCATTACACACAATCATTTAAGATTGACCTTACACTCACTTATCATAGAGTACTATGGCATCATTCTGAGCTTCCACTGAATCATAGTTTCCTTTCTTGTCCCTGAGGTGCTGTTCAAAGTTGACTGCTGCCAACCAAAACTCTACCAGGCTCTGATTTCCTTCTTGTTCCATGTACTAAGTAAGTGACATAGAAACACATACAATAAGAACAAGACAGACACAAGAATAACTGGCACCACAAAACACAAACCAACAACACACCAGTTGCAAAATTCTGAAAATGGGACCCACAGAACATTTCAGTACTTTACACAAATATGAGAACCTGAATAAGGAGTTACACTTCAGTTTTTCCCAGCTGTGCCAAATTCATCACAAAGCATATTTAGTTTCCTCAGAACCAGCCAATGATCACTGCATTCACTCAAGCACAAGCATTACAATGCATTCTTAACAAGTAACTCATCACTGTGGTGATATTACTTCAGTCAGTTATCATCATAATTGAACACAGAAGAGTGATGTTCATGTACACACATAACATATATTTTAAGCTCATGGTTCCATGCATCACAATTTAATGTTAATAAAATCCAACCAGATGCAACAGTATGCAGATATTTATTCACTGCAAAGTCACTCTACATGTTTCGGGTGTCACAGCACCCATCATCAGGAGTGGCCCGTCGGGCCACGTTGAAGGGAAGTAGCTGTACCAGTGTTATGACCTGTACCGGAGGTTGAGGTTACAGTTTTTAGTACTCCTGATGATGGGTGCTGTGACACCCGAAACATGTAGAGTGACTTTGCAGTGAATAAATATCTGCATACTGTTGTATCTGGTTGGATTTTATTAACATACACATATATATATGAGCATACACACACAGATACATACATACCTCCATGAAATAAAAGAGAGCAGTTTCATTGTACAGTATGTCAGCAAGATCAATGTTGCCACTTGTAAGAACATCAATTTGGTGCTTACAGTAAAAATCACTTCGCAGAAAATCGTTAAAGTACCTGCAACAAAACAACTAATCACTATAATGTTCTGGAAATGAATTTTCAATGCGCACCATTTAAAGTCCAGTTGTAATTACACGCGTCACCTACTACACTGTTTCAAAACTCTGCATTTTGTCCATGCAGCACATCTATGTTTTATACCAGTCTCACGCTCAACAATATTTATTTCACTAAACAGTAGTACCTGACTGGTATTCGAAATGGACATGGACTCTGTTCTCTGTGACGTACAAATTGGCATTATAATTAGGATTCATATACAGCTAATTTTCAGTGAAACACCAAACAAGTTGGTGTAGCAGTTAGGTTAAAGATTTGTATCAGGATATTGGATTAGAACTCTGGACAAGTCTATTCCTACTGAGGTTCTTTGTTGTTTTCCAGAACCACTTCTGCCATATGACAAGGCAGTACTTTCTTCCTGTCAATCCTTTCCAGTTCAACAGTCAACTTCCCATCCAGTGCTATGTGAGATAAGTTACTGATACAAGCATAAACTAAAATAACATTAAATTAAATCAGAGCCAGTGGAACCAAAAACATAATAAAAGTTTTTATCATGCATTTTCAGATTATGTGACCACATCTGGGAAGCCAACTACTGCATAAGACTGCAGATATATACAGGGTGTCCCAGGAGGAAAGGACCTAACTTCGGGAGAGTGTTCCTTAGGTCAAACTATAACGATATAACCCAAAACACCTATATCCAAAGTTCAATGGTTACGGAGATATTGGC
>Ga0131853_10011681_pt1 | contig 16088 bp, 9 predicted proteins | sample TergutLab28metaG_FD_92764 | JGI IMG/M metagenome (GOLD analysis project Ga0131853, IMG submission 92764) | Labiotermes labralis P1 segment gut microbial communities from Petit-Saut dam, French Guiana - Lab288 P1 (version 2) (version 2) | ecosystem: Host-associated > Arthropoda: Insects >...
CACTCACAAGCGTCCGCCACCTGTCTCTATCCTGGGCCAGCCCAATCCAGTCCACATACCCACATCCCACCTCCTGGAGATCCATCCTAATATTATCCACCCATCTACGCCCAGGTCTCCCCAGTGGTTTCTTTCCCATCGGTTTCCCCACCAAGACCCTATACGCCCCCTCTCCTCCCCCATACGCGCCACATGCCCTGCCCATCTCATTCTTCTCGATTTTGTCACCCGCACAATATTGGGTGAGGAGTACAGATCACTTAGCGGAGCGACACTAGCGCCACTCAGTTACAGGTACCGATAATATGCCTGACTACAGGGTTTCGAAATATGAGCAACTTTCGTTAATATAATACTACTGTAAAATATAAAACAACAACATGCAGACCAAGCGAAAATTAAAAAAAATAGTTTTCGAGTTCACGGGTACAATTTATGAAACAATGGAGCAACTAAGATCATAAAAATACTTGTATATTAGTCCTATACACAATTACAATAAATTAGGAAACGTCCGTAAAATGTAACACGTTTGGATCTTTCACTAGGTCACACACAGATGTTAAATTCATGAATACTTTCCACAAAAACCTGACATACGTACGGTCAGTCTCTGTGGTTCTGAGAATGAAACAGACGCCAGGAAATGAATAAGTCTCACGGCAGGGAACTAGTCACGTCGACTAGAACAACGGGAATACTATGTGGTACCCCTTCTTATTCTAGGATAGCGGAGTCGGTATGGCGACTCACTATGGGTTGGAAGGTCCGGAGTTCGATCCTCGGTGGGGCAAGGTGTTGTCTTTTCGTCAAAACCCGTCCAGACTGGCCTTGGGTACCGGGCTCTTTCCGGAGGCTAAGCGGAAGGGACACGGCGTTAGGAGAGTTGAGATACACCTCCACTGCTCTTCTGTGTCTTTACGACATGGTATGAGGAGAATTTACCTTCTTACCGCTTCCTACTGGTATGTAATTTTGGACGTAAATCTGGAACCAGGTACGGTAAGATTAGCCAACTGTGATAGCAGAGCATTGGCTAAACGCAGGGCCGCTTTCAGACACTTCTGTGCCCAACGCAAAAATCAGTTTGGGGTCCCCCTGTGCTTACTCCTGAACATGGTAGGAAGAGGTCATGAATTTACGAGTACATACAAAATATGTTTTGTACGAAAACTGAATCACAAGCAGCCTTTTCGGGCTCTCCGACAAATAGGGCCCCAAGCATCCGCACCGACTGCGAGAGTAGTACAGTGACCCTGGTTACACACGTACGATAACACTACCGGGGTAACACCGAAGTATTCGAATAAAATCTCGTCACGTTGTTACTTTGTCCACCACAACTTCGCGGTCAACAGCAGCCGACTGCTTCAGCTATGGCGCAATCAGAAACTAAAACTGAGGGTTTATGTTACGATTAACGGCCACTACTTCTTTATAAAGTCATTTTCAAAGTTACACAGCACACAATTACGAATCGTAACGCATGTTTTGATTTCTTACATTTAGTAGGTTCTGCGTATCTAATTAAGAAACGTCTATTTATCTTAGTAATTAACCAACTTGACGCACTAAATTTTGTTTTTCAGTAAGTTTATTTCATGCCTCTACATGTTTAGAGCACATGTGTTCATCATCAGGAGGTCAAAATTGTATTATACAGCCTCTGGTATCATCACACTGAAACAAGTGAGTGGTCTAAAATTACTAAAATACATTCTATAAATATGGGCACATAGTAGTAAAATTTATATGTGAATGTTTTGATGTGATTACTGTGTATTACTTACTATAAACATGTTATGTCGTGTAGAGGTTATGTTTATCTAGTTATTAAACGTATTAGAAAGGTACTATGTCTATTTACGTCTGTTTCGTTAGACGTAATACAAAAAATATATAATTACAAATGGCATTATTGTATCCGTACTACATATAATGTAATCAGAAAAACAGCCCAATACGTAACGAGGAAATTACTTTCGTTTAATTACAGAGAATGTAAACAGCAATACCTTTCTGAGCCCTTGACCACTGTCACAACCAGTGTGAGCTGCTGCTCCGTCCATTTCCCTCTTATCCCGTACGTTCAATACAACAGCAGTTACTCTTCACATCTACAAGACACTCGCACAGATAACAAATTTACATTCTATGCCCACTCACGTTTTTTTTTTTTTACTCCACATGACAAATGCAGCAACCCGTAATGATACAAATATGTCCTAAAGGCCGTTTATCCTTCTTCACTTCGTTTGCAAATAATGTTAGCACACTTCTGCAGTTGTCACAAGACACATGTTTCAAAACTTGGCAAATATTTGCTGCGTATATTCCAGTAACACTTGTCCCAGCTGAAAACCGCGATCTCACAATTTAAGAAGGCGGGAATTGCCATTGTTCTAAGTGACACGATATTTTGGTTAAGATAGTCGAAGAATGCGGATTTCTCAAATGCACGCACGGCGTGGAAGATGGAGTAGGCTGTGCACACAACCTTTTTTTTGTTGTAAACTACGAGGACGGACTTCACGATAATGAAGGTAACTTAAGGATTACGCTGGCCAGTTAGAAAAAAAAATTAAGAAAAACAGTAAGTAATTTCTAAACCAACGCGCTGGGTAAAATGTTGTTACAAATGCGCCACCGAATATCGACCCCCTTTCATTATTCCACGATATTTCCGGTATGAGTCACCAGAAAGTTACTCTTCAAAAGTGAGGGAAGCAATGCTAACACCTTCTTGCTTTTCGTTGTATTTCAAATTTAGTACAAACTGTGAATGTTACGCATGAAGCCTCTGCCAGCGCCTTGGCTCTGTAATTAACTCCAAATTTCCAATTCGCCAATGCTACCTTTTAATGCAACCCTACAAACAGCGCAAAACTGACCATGCCATGCAAAATAGTGAAAACTGGAGAGTTTCCCTGCGCTCAATTAAGCACCGCACCATCACTCCAGGCACTCTTCAACTCTACACTAGCTGGACGTGAATATTCAGCTTCACGCCCGGGAAAAGGACAACCATTTACCTTGAAGCAGGACGTTTGGGCATCACCAGAGGTCTACACGTTACACAAAAGAGAAACATCATTTACCTCTGCCGGGAATCGAAATATGTCAACTTACTGAACTACATACGCTAGATTATTCCAAGCATAACATTGGTAATTAGAGTATTTTAAATGTGCCTTTCCACATTTTACACAGCAAACACATACGTGGTGAAATCGTGTAAACTCTAGATAAATAATAAAGAATACAAACTCTTCCCTCACAGCGAACAAAATCTTGTCCATAACTTCTGTATGAAACACTTTTCGCTCCGACAAATACTGAGCATGTCACGATGGAGATTAACGCTGATATATGATGTTACCTTCTTTTTTTTTATCATCATACTTTAATCAAAACTGAAATTGCTCAACATACACTCCTAAATTTCCCAAGTATTAAATTTCATAAAATTTCGTTTCCGGTTCACGAATTGCCGCATGCGTACAGATAGAAGGACGGAATGACATCAACAGACGCTTCGAAGCTTAAAACGGTGCATTTCTTGTTAACTGTTTGTTTTATCGAAATGTTCAACAGTAAAGATCAGTTGGTGCCGTCTCGACGTACCAGAACAACACAGCCATTCCAACTAAGAATACTTGTCAACAATCAAATCCTTCCTCCGATTTTCAATGAAGATTCAGTACTGACCGAGTAATGAGAAAATTTACAATTTATATTTGGTACAGTGTGCAATTTACAATTTATATTTGGTACAGTGTGCAATTTACAATTTATATTTGGTACAGTGTGCAATTCAAAACAAATTTTCGGAGGTTAAAGCACAACAATTTCCACCGAATTAGACACTGCATGGAAAATTTTCCAGATCAAACAATATTCATGAAAGGTCCTTTATCCATAAAGCATCTGACTAAAACACTCCAATAATTATAAATAAACAGCATATTAAAACATAATTAGTCAACAAAAGACCAGAACAATCAACAGTTCTCAGATCCTACATAAGATAGGATATTCTATCATGCATATTCAAGGTGAAGGTCACGAATATTTCAACAAATTTTTTCTTAAAACTCGGCGCAGATGTAATTTGCGAAGTTTAACTATCGTCCTTGTCAAATAACCAAGACTCCATCACAGTTCAAACAGACTCACACCGTGTAAATAAAGTACACATTCCTCTAGCATGACACTTCGTGCGGCTGCTTGCTGCGACGTTTCCTCCTCCACTCCAGCCAGAAAAGAAACCGAGATCGTGACCAAGATAAGACAGAAAACTTCATAATTTCAGTTTTTAATTCACTTTAATTAACTACGGAAAATGCATTATTATTTTCCGTACATGCTGTCTTAAGTTCTGCTGCTTGTCTTCACGTGGAATTTAACACAACATAAATAAGCAAACAGACTTTCCCATTAAGACAGACTAAATAATTCGGAATCAAATTAATGTCACGTGACACCGCGCTAGTACGTCACACTCACGCCATAGGCATTTACATAAGCGTGTGAGGGGCTACGATTCGGTATTCCCTGCGAGTTCAACTTCCTGTATAAATGATTGTCCACAAATGATTTTACCTACCTTCCTTCAAATCGTACGCTGGGTTAACACTGTTTTAACTGTAACAGTATTCTCGGAGTGCTTAATATCACACAGGGAGTTCAAATGAAAACGGAACCCTGACGCACGGCAAGAAATGGCCCTATATTTTCTCACATCATAATTAACTCACTAACCCCATGGAGCAGAGTCCTTCCTGAGAAACTAACAGTTCCTCAGCCAGTCAAGAAATTCACTGTATTTGATGGAACCCGAAGGCTCATTACCTTGCTCATAACAGCCCGCCTGGGGCTTTTCATTTCTCCATGAATGCAACGTTTGTTTGTTAGGTTTTTACCCAAATATTTGAAATTCGCCACTTTCAAACGATTCGTCACTTACTTTATGCCGTGACTTTATCCTGCATAGATTTCACGAACTTCAACGTACGCTTCGTTTTCGCAACATTTACTTCTAGACCTACATTCCTGCTAGCGATCAATAGAACTGCTGTGTTCTGCGTTACAGTATGGATGCTTGCATTCAACACATTAATATCAACATAAATTTTAAAAAAAGGTGTGTATAATTCAAATTCAAACCACCCTGACAAACGTGAACGGCCCTAACGGCACATTTTAAAGCGAAGTTGAAAAGCAACAGCGACAAAGCATCTCCGCGTTTCAGACTGTTCTAAACAGAAAATGTACCCGACAAAAGTCACCCCATCCGGACATTCAAGGACATATTTCTTGGCCCGGGAGGGAGGGGGGGGGGTGTTGGGGACTCAGTTCAGTACCTTACACAGGCGCAGAAGATCACAGTGACGGGTCTGCCCCTACCGTTTACCCTCTGATAATCACCAACTTACAGCCCACTGCTATTGTCTCTAAACGAAGGAAGGAAAGTTTTGCAATGAAATAAGCGGAAATGTGAAGGAAGAAAGGAAAAGGGAAACACTTCATGTATGAGTTTAATGCGCAGATGCTTCGCACTGCAAATAGAGGCGGCCATTACAATCGAGCCAGGTGCAAGAGCTCAAGCAGTCCTTACCACTGCTACAACGTGGTATTTGGAACGCGGCTTTCTCTTCTTCAGAAACTACATGTACTAAAAGGCATGCATACATGCGTGTCGATGAGTGTCTTCTGATGTATGTGGGCCTATTCACGTGCAACTGCCACGATACACGCCAGTTTCTCCTACACACACAACAGACAAAGCTTTCGATCTCAGCAGTATTCTCTTTCATTATCTAACACCATAAACATTAAAACAGACTAAACTATAATTTTACCTGCTGTTTTATACAAGTGTGAAACTTAGTCCTCACACTGAAGGAAAAACATAAGCTGAGGATGTTCGAGTACAGGGTGCTCAGGAACGTATTTGGATCTAAAGGAAGAGATGACTGGAGGCAGGAGTAAACTGCACAAATAGGAGTCTTATGAATTTGACTCCTCGTCAGATATTATTAAAGGAACATGATCAAACCCAGGCAGACGAGTGGGGCACGTGGCACGCATAAGGGAGCAAAAAAAATACACACAAGAACTCTGGGGTGAAACCAGTGAAAAAGAAACCGCTTAGGACCCCTGCGGATAGATGAAAGAATAATATTAAAACGAGCATTTACTAAACAGGATAAGATGGTGTGAACTGGATTCATCTGGCTCAAAGTAGGGACAAGTGGCGGACCCTTGTAAACACGGCAATAAACAGTCGCGTAGCTGAGCAACTACTAGGTTCTGAGGAGATCTGCTCCACAATTAGATCTCAGCTGAAATGCTGACACGATCGAGTTTTTATATGAGTCATTCTACTGGTCATTGCAGTGGTATTCAGCGTGGGGTGGATAAGACAGTGAAAGTGAAGCTCCCTCTGGCACGTGATTTCCGACGGTTACGTGTAAGACAGTTTAGAGCAGGCCCGATCAACCTTTTACGTGGCGCGGGCAACTTCGGTAAAATCTGGTCCGCATGCAGGCAACATGGAATTCAAAACACAGGAAAAAGAATGAATAAGTAGCTTTTACACATAACAACTATTACATGTACAATTTTCCCTGCACGTTTTTCTAGACTTCTCGTGCATTAAAATATACTGCTAATAATAGCAGAAATTGAAAAAAAAAATCCACATGACACTTTTAGCACATTTGGACAAGATGAAATGGCAATGCAATGCGTGTCTTCAAAAATAAACAGTTCTTAAGTTTTAAAAGTTGCTTCAGCGTTCTCTGGCTTTGCCAGGGAAAGGTTATAACCGTTATGGTTAGTTTAAGTTTTATGAGGTGTTAAAGTTTTATATTTGATAGATTGGTTGGATTTGTTTTACTTAGTAATTTAGTTTGGGTGGAATGGCGAATGTAACGGATTTGTATAGCAGCTTATAGGGATAGAGGGTTAGAGATAGTGTGAGGGTGACAGAGAGGGGGGGGGGGAGAAGACCAGTAAGACAGGGAGATTATGCTAGTGCAATACTGGAACAGTGTTACGTAAGTGAGCCAATAGGAACAAAGTATTTAAATTTTGACTGTTGATTTTATTAGGGAGTAGTGGGATTTAAACAGTTAGCCAGTTGGGAAGAGTAAGAATATTTAAGGGGGGATGGATTTGAACTGTGCGAGTTTGAAACCTTAACGTAAGTAAGCAGTCCGTTTCCTACCCAGGATGTGAAAAGTTGTGTACGTGATACCGAGGCTAATAGTGCATAGATTTTCAACGGCGCCTCCATACACGAAAGCATCTGTTAACTTCAATAATCTGGTGAAATAATACGAAGAATACTTTACGGTGTAAAGTTATTTATTCACGATTCGCTACTAAGAACACATATTCCCTGAGATTAAGACATGCGAAACGACTGATGAGCTGGGTTAGGTTATAAGGTTAACAGATTTTCCTCATTTTAAATGTCTAAGCGGGCAAAATAACACTGTTGCGGGAAACATGTTGCCCGCGAACTACGGGTTGAACGGACCCGGTTTAAAGTAAACAGTTCGCCCAAGAAAGACTTCTCGTCAATAATTCGCAGCGCACGCTTGCACACACGCAGCATCATTAACGCAAATCCACTCTCCAGTAATTCGAATTGGCTCAGACAGAAATTTAGAGCCCTTCCGATCAATTAAACAGCCCCGTGTATTAACTCGTCTGTACTTTAATTTTGTACTAGCAATGTACCTGCTGACGAAAATGCTGACAGTGTCTGTACTTAGGTATGCACATTACGGTTTATAAATTTATCGACGGACCCTGATGGGTTTCAATTCTTAGTCTTAGTTTTACTGGGCGTCTTAAATTGTTGCTTAGATTGTTGGCGAGGGTGGGTCTTTTCTAGGTTCCTTGCATTCATACAAGTATTACACGTGCATATTTGGTCTAGTCTTTGATAGAGTACAATGGGGTAGCCTTTGCACGTGTACAAAGCTAATATGGTCACAACAGCAAGTCTGGAGGAGACGCTTAGGAGCGCTCGCAACCTGAGGAAACCCTTTTGGAATAGCACCATCCGCCCATGCGTCCGTGCGCATGAATCAGCTTAGAGACCTCTGAGAATCATTAACAAAATTTCATATTGCACAGTTTGCTAAAATTTGTAGAACGAGGGTCTGTATGGGCACGTGGTGGCGCAGTTGGTTGAGGCACTGCGCTACAAGTCGGAAGGTCACGAGTTCGATTGAATTTTTCATTTACGTAATCCTTCCGGCCGCACTACGACCCTGGGTTCGACACAGACTCTAACAGAAATAAGTGCCATGAATATTTCCTTGGAGGTAAATGCGGCCGGTGCGTAGGGCTGACAAACTTACCCCTTCGTGTATCTAATGTCTCGAAATCTGGGAGCCTGAACCTCCTGCAACACTCATGGCCTGTAAATGGCCTGTACGGGGATTCTATACCTTTTACGAGGGCCTGTCGGAATATAAATTTGCTATACTTACATTTTGTGTTCTTTATTTTAAACTGCCATACGAACAGATCAGACTTAATTGTACTGCTCTCCCCGCCACATTTCCACACAGCCTCCGCCACAACTGGCACATTCATCACAATGCGGAAAGACAATGTCTGTTAGCGATTGATCAAAAGTCCGCGTGCCCATGTAATCAGCTAGCGTGTCACAACTGTTTACACCTTGCGATCTGTAAATCTGTTGCAACCAAGATTTTTCTTCACCGCTAGAAACAGATGATAACTGCACTGCGACGAATTCTCCTGATATACTGACAGTCCGTGTAGGTTCCTTAGCTATGAAATTATGGACCATACAAACCTATTTTTTGACCGACCTTCGATTTCAGTTGTAGTTACAGCGAACAACTGAACGACAACTTGGTACAAAAGCGTTTCTAAGCGCATCTCCAGCCAAACTCGTGAAATAGTTTTTGGAAGAGAAAACTGTTCCCAGAAACTGATGCACAGAATATTGCAACTCAAAAATTTATGTTTAAAACATTTCTCGTTGAGTCTTGAAGTTTTCGAGATAATTACATAAAAGACGAGACAAAGGTATGTTTCTGAACCTGTGTATTCAGCCAGTAACAGATATCTTTCGAATGGGCATGAAAATAGCCTAAATATCGCACTGTTGGCAACAATTACATAAAATTCCTCTCCACCTGAATTTGTAGATCTGCACGTGTAAAATACACTTTTAACTAAAACGTGACAGAAGGAGCTGTTGCAAAGTTCCTGTACTAAAATATAAAATTTGTCTCTTTTTCAGACAATTACAAGTCAACTTCAAGGTGAGTCATCCTCGTTGTGTTGGTTAACCAAAGGTAAACAATATGCAACGGTATTACCGTATTAACGCAACTATATTGTCAGATATTTATATGTATCTGACAATATAGTTGTGTTAAGACGGTAATACCCTTGCATTTTGTTTACCTTTGAATTACAAGTCAAAAACACCAGGACTCTTACGTTACGCACACACGCCTATATTCTCTCTAATTGAAGCAGGCGCAAACCCAGTATTTTTCCTCCGGGGTGGGGGTGGAGGGGAGCTGACCGCCATGTATATAATTAATGTTTCATTTTAAAACTGCATTATAAGAATCATGTTATAAATATAACTGTAACATAATAAAATATGCAATTGCATCAATAGTTCACGGATAAATGTAACGACATGTTCCATGACTCAGTCGCCCAATTTAAATTGCAAGGTCTTATCGTCCTGTTTTTAAGTCTATCAAAAACGTCCTATGTTGTTTATTTTATTTTAAAAAATGCCAATATACTAGTCATCGGCCGCTGTCTATGTCTGATTTTGACCGAAAGCCGTATCTATACAATCTGGGTTTTTTTAAAATTTGATTTTGAAGCTGCAGCTCGGCAGACCTCCCATCTTTGCGTTCACGCCTGAATTGTAAGGCTTCGGTACAAATTACACAATACGCCGACTCTACAGTAATTTGATGACAAAATAAACATGTAAACGTACATGTCGACCCATCAGTCTTATATGAATTTCGCTAGAATTTTTCCACCGAAGGGTAATGCTTTGTTTTCGTCAAACGTAAATTTCAACTAGCATTCATTTATTATTTCTGTACTTTTTTCTTGTTTATAGTCTTATGGTACTTCTGTTTAGCCTCAATTTCGTCAACCTTAAGCTTGGCACAAATCTACAAAGTAAACAGTTTCGGCATGTGAACAAGTTACGATTACAGATTACGCGTGGTCTTCTGCGGTGTGACACCATCAAATTTTAAGATGAAACCTCAGTTTCGTAAAAAAAATCCTGCATTCATCTTCAGAGCTAGTGGTGTCGGATCGTTCTAAAACGCCCGTCTTCACCACTGATACACACAGCCCCGAACGTCAAACCCTAAATACACAACGCCATGACAGTCACAAACTTTGCAATTTAACGTATATAAAGAAAAGAAGTACAATTACAGTCTATATACAACTTTTATCACCCAGTCTCCTGTAAAATGGGTACCGGGTCTTTCCCGGGGGTAAAGTGCGGCCGGGGCGTACTGCTGACCATTCACCCCCTTCTAGTGCCGCGGTCATGGAAGAGTAGAGCTATACCTCTACCCACCCTCTGGGCCACACCAGGCCCGTGACGGGATCACTTTATCTTTTTAAACAAATGTTATCATACACGTAAAAACCGCTACATGTTTCGGCTATATATATGTAGCCATCATCAGGCTGGATATATGACTTTGAATAATAAAACTATAAAAATACAATATATAAAAATTGCAACTTGAGATTAGTTGTCCGATTACTGCAGCTTAATAATCAGCCCCATAAACCGTCGATTTGTGTATTTAGCACGACACGTTGTTTACTGACTTTACACCACGGATAAATCTATGCAGCAATTTGTCACAGAGACTGTATGACCTTGGATGTTTTATGTCGTATCTTCAAATTATCATACCAGCAATTACAACTGGCCATTTTGTTGCCATAACTGCTGCTTCTTGTTAAGCAGGTTCTTTATCTACACGGCATGGCATATCATAATATTCGTGATGGAGGATGCGAGCACCAACCAGATGGCAGTTACAAACATACCGAATGCGTAGTACAAAGGGCAGTCCTAGAACCGTAAAAGGTTTAGCGTATTACGAGATGTCACAAAGAGCAACTCGATTGAATTTACCAGCTGCGCAATCATAAGCTAAATTTAAACAATACTGTTTGCAGTCGCAGTATTTATTCCACCTATATGGAGTAGAAAAACGTGTATATAGTGAACAGATAGGTTACTTCCATAAAGTCCCTCTCATTTTGCATGACGACAGTAGTGCGAGTGTCACCAAGACAAGTACAGACAACACGTCACAAAATTAGCAACAGTAATTCTGTTTGTAGCGACAGTGCGAGCAACAAGAGCTCTTAAGATTCGCAGTGGTGTAAACTGATCCTACAACCCTCCTAAATCAATCACGTGATTTTAGCTGCTTACGTATGTAAAAAAATGTGGCGTCCTATGATAGCACTGCCTTCCTTCAAACTGCAGCACTGTTCAACGCGCACACGGCTTCGCCAATCTCGTGACGTCGACACAGGCTCGCTTATAAAACGCCAGGGACTTCGTTGAAACAAACAAATTATACTAAGACAATAATTTTCAAATATCAGCATCCAGGAAACTCAAAGGTCGTCTTGAATTCCTTGGGCAACGTCTATCATGTGCAAAGTATTTATCAGAAGCGTCACGGTTTGCACAGTAGGAATGCAAATACCGTAACTCATTTCGTGAGCCGGTGAACTACTTGTACCTGCATACATACATCACACACATACATACCGTACATACACACTGTGCGTACATACATACGTACTGTACATACATACGAACATAAATACATACACCAATACACACACACGTGTACGGTAAGCATGTATGTACAAGAATTCCTTTACCAAGTAAAGAAAAAATTCCCGCGCATGAAAGTCACTGAACTATCTCTGTCACATGGAATACATAAAACAATGTAACAAACAGGTTAAACCACGAACATAATAATAAAAGAAGAAGGTGAAAACGCAAAAAAAGACAAACAATACGCATAACGCAGACAGAAGGACAGGAAGATAGAAAAGGGGTAAAAACTTTGAATAGAAGGAAAACAGAAAGAAACTGTGGTGAAAAGGCAGGACAGAAATAAAGAATTCACGAGAAATACTGACAGAAGGGAAAATGGTAAGGAAGAAAGGCAGCAAGCAAACAAGAAGAATTAGAAAAAATTAAAAACACTGCGGCAAAGGTAAGCCTACTATAGACGCGCACATTTTCCTAAAAACATGCAAAAAATATGAACAATACAAATGCCTACATATAAATATCAGCTGCATCGAATAGTGATGGATGACCTTGTACTCATATAATTATGACATCGCCCAGTATTGTACGACATGATCGAAAGAGGTTACATAAGGCAGGTGGAGTGGAGGTAAAGATTCAATTATTCTTAACTTCGGCACTGCAGGGAGGTAAGTGGTGCTTCAAGCTCCGGCCGCTTTAACCCTGGGAGCGATCTACCAGTAACCCTTGAATAGGAGGCTGGGTGGACCCTAGAGTCGGTACAAATGTTCTCGAGAACAGAAAAATCTTTCCCCTTGCCGCGACCCGAAGCCGGATTGTCCAGCCCGAAGTCTAGTCATTATACCGACCACCCTACCCCAGCTCCTACACGGACTGGTGAAAAAAGTTAACTGAATTTCAATTTATTTCGAAAAGACTCATCATACAACGAAGATGGAATACAATCCCAGTATGTCTACTTAGCGAGACCACAAACGTAAATAAAATTATATTTTATGACGTTCCTAAATCTCTTAAGTGCAAATATTCGTCATATTACACAGGTCCCGAGGAAGACCGCGGTGGCACAGTGGTTAAGGCACTGTGCTACAAATCGGAAGGTCGCTGGTTCGATTCCGGATGGTGTCATTGTAATTTTTCATTGACATAATCCTTCCAATCGCACTATGGCCCCGGGGTCGACTCAGCCTCTAACAGAAATGAGTACCAGGAGTATTTCCTGGGGGTAGAAAGCGGCCGGTGTGTAAGGCTGACAACCTTATCACCATCCTGGGCCATTGTCACGTAAACTGGGAACCTTAACTTCTTGGAACCCTCTGGGCACCTCGGGCCTGTAATGGGACTGATTCACCTTTACAGGTCCCGATCATAGACTGCTTCAGTCATCTAAACACCTTCTAAAACCTAGGAAACAAGAAGTTTCCCTGCTACGTTTAGTGCTTGGACATGCTACAAGAGTCTCTTCCTAGGGCAGTGATGTTGCGATTCAGCATATTCATACGTTGAAACGAAATGAGTAGATACGCTAACACAAAAAGGAGCTTTGACAATAAGGTAAACACACCGTAACGCCGACTTCATGCCGCTTCGACGTATACATGGCACACAAGTAAACATTAGACTTCCACGTAGTCACCACGAACATTTATGCACTTGTCCCACCATGACATCAAGACTCGTATCCCGGTGTGTAAAAAGTCGGTGTCAAGTGTCTGTATTCAGTAAGTGACAGCTTGCTTCACGTCAGCGTCTGATGCAAAATGTTTAACAGCCAGATGCTTCCTCCGGGCCCCAAAGAAATATAAAGACTAGGCATCGTGTTGGGACTGCGGGGAAGATGGCCCTAACCCCCAGTTGGCAATATGGGCCTCATGATTTCCATTATTTGGGCCCCTTAAGAAGTACCTGGTTGGTAAGCAATTTGTAACAGACCCCGACGCGAACAAAGCTCCCACGTCCTAGGTGCTGTACTGACATTCGACAACAGTTACTTCTACGCCTGGATATCAGCCTGCCTGCTGCGGTTGGAGAAATGCTTGATGTCAGCTTTGGCTACGTGGAGGCCCGATGCTTGCCGTCTGCGGCGTGTGTACTATGCATAAATTCGGGTAGGAATCAAGTTCTTGTTATCAGAGTGTCTGCTACCCGATCCCTTGGGAACTTCCTTGTAGTATTACGCAGGTTTGACATGCAGTTCAATGAGGTAGCTTCTCTTCATATTTTTTCACAGCCACCCTTCGAAGTTCGATTACACGCATACTTGGTCCTGTTCATCTAATATATTTCGTTGTACATACATAGCATCGGGATTAATTCCCATGAGAGAATTCTGAAATGAAATGACGATAAACGTTCGTCTTCTCATTCCAGTATTAATAGTGGACTGGTGGGCAACAAGCAAGCGCCGAAAGCAGTGATTGTGTTCTACAGCCATTCGTTTTGCGCGTAGATTACAGTTACAATAAAATATTACGAAATTAGGGAAAGGCGTTTAGTCCCACCGTAGCAGAGAATTAAAGAATTACTTCTTGAAATAAATATTTAATTCCGAATGTACAGGCTATGTCCAAACGTCTTTCAGGCGACATGCACGTAAGGTGTGGCTAGAGCTACAATGTGTTTGCGTTAGCTACTAGTGCGTTCGGAATGCCAGTACCCGCTCTGATAGACACTGTCATTTTACATCTGTGTACGTAATTTCAAGACACGGATAAGCAGATTTATTTTGATCTTTCCGTAACATGGCAACACCGTAACACAAGTTGCTATTTCCCTTATGGGCAGCAGCAGAAGGCACAGAAATATCACCTGCTACACTGTTTCTACTATAGCTCTTGTTTCTACTATAGCTCTCACCGTCACGTGTCATCGCACTGTGACCGTGTGGCAACATGAGAACGACTCCATCGGAACTTTGCGGAGTGGTAAAGATGGAAATTGGTCACTGCGCCGCGGCAAACTTGTTTGGTAACAAGCCGAAGTGGACCTACATTCTGCCTGCCTCTACATTATGAATGCAGTGTGGGTGGACCGCTGTTGGTTGGCATGCAGTGTGGTATGCAGCTATTTGAAGAGCTGACAGATGAGACTATTTACTCCTCACAATTAAGGCAGTACAACAGTACAGCGGGGCAATAAAGCGTGTACGTTACCACATTACGCAGGAACAGTAATGCAAACGAATTCCCGATGAAGGTGGGTGCGTGGGCAGGACGCCAATGGTTTCTAGCAAGCATTCTTCGGCGACTTCCGCATTACATCATCACACTCACGGCGCAATGAACAGTAAATACATATCATCGGCACACATAACGAATTGCTATCAAAAAGACAATATTCAGAACCACCTCTGGGGTTTTCATGTGTATTACAATTGATAAAAACTGGATCACGTAACCATAATATTAGTATGGTATTCATTATTATAGTAGTACTATCATAATCATCATCATCATCATTCTGATTGTCGTTAAGTTGTTGTGTCATCTGTTGACACGTTACAGCCTCAGTAGTTTTTCACCAAAATCGACAAACCTCGAAAAGCCTGTGGCACAGATTTTATTGCTTCTTCTGTGTCACATACAAGGGGAGAGGCCTGATTCGTAGAATTGTATTCAATGCCGACGCTGCAAACGTTCTTATACGAACAGGACAGTAGATTTGTTTATACAGAATCAACAATTTATATTGTTATACACTTACCCTTAAAGAGTTCAAAGTCCCTACTTCCACGCAGTTGCCATTTCACTGAATTTCATGAAGACCTTAAACATCCGATGTTTACATGTACCCCACGAACTGGAAGTTGAAACAGATGTAACTTTTGTACGGTGCCGACACCTGTTGTTCTTAATGTTGGACTACCTCATAAAGTAATAAAGTTTTTCCTACATAAGCCTTGAAGGTATATAGGGACAACGGAAGTATAGCTCCACTCATTCTTAACCTCGGCACCAGGTAGGGGTAAGTGGTCGTCCTCAAGCCCCGACCACTTTACCCTCGAAAGAACATTCAGCTGTACCTACTTAACAGGAGGCTGAGTGGGTCCCAGAGCTCCCCGGAACGTTTTGGAAAACAGAAAAATCCCTTCCTTTGCCGGGATCCGAACTCCGGATCGACCAGTCGGTAACTCAAGTCATTGTACAGACTATGCAACAGCAACAGCAGTGACAACAACAGTAGCAGCAGCAACAAGAACAGCAGTAACGACGACGACGAC
>Ga0131853_10011682_pt1 | contig 16088 bp, 18 predicted proteins | sample TergutLab28metaG_FD_92764 | JGI IMG/M metagenome (GOLD analysis project Ga0131853, IMG submission 92764) | Labiotermes labralis P1 segment gut microbial communities from Petit-Saut dam, French Guiana - Lab288 P1 (version 2) (version 2) | ecosystem: Host-associated > Arthropoda: Insects >...
CGGTAGCCATATTTACCGGGTCTATTGCTGATGCCCACGACTGCTGCATACCTAAAAGAGCGTTCATCAAAAACGCCTCTAAATCAAAATCTTCCTTACACTGCCCATCTTCCAAAGGGATTATTGCTCCGCCGCCGTTAAAGCACACAGCGAAAGACGACATGAGCACAGTCGGATTTCCCTCCGCTGTATATTCTAAGTTTGTATTGAACCATCTGGGCAGATTTTGCATGTCACACTCGGTGGATTCCCCATTTCGTGCGGTGAGGGTTTCGCATATGCCAAAGTTGCCTGCAAAAGAATCCGGAGTTGTGTCTTTATCAACTATTACGTGTTTGCTTCCGACTCTTGAATTTACGGACGCAACCATCGTTGTTGTTTCATCGCCCTTAGTACAGAATACCTCTCCATCATGCACTAGGTAGTCGTAGGCTTGCTCCGAACTCGCCGGAGTGTCGTCCATGGTCACTTCCCGTTCAGAAATTTTGTTCCGTTCAAGGTTATCCCGCTTAAGCGATCCCTTGCTGCGGCTGCTCATCTCAGCTTCCCCCTTCTGAGTTATGACATTTTAATCTATTACGCTTATCTTTATACCCGCCGGATTTCTGCGCAGCACCGCTTCAATCACCTCTACCGAAGCAACCACCCATATCTCTCTTGAGCCTTTAAAGAAACAGAAAATGGGCCTATTCTGTGTCATCGCTTCCTGTGCCTCACTCTCATCCAATACATCAAACAGCGGTATATAATACTGCTCATGTCTTTTTCCATCACGCTCGGCCATGACACAGTGCTTATACTGAACCCGCGGAAGAAACATATCAAATACCTGTTTCACTGCGCCTTTAACCATAAAAAGATCGTGGTCAAGTATATCAGGGCAAGAATTAAGCGCGTTATAATCCACGAGAGAGGCAATAGCTCTGTCAAGCTTAGACAAATCTCCGCCCCTAGCCTCATGATAGCCGCCAATATTGTTCACTCCACTCAAACGCACACTGCCAGGGACGTCACGATCCTGCGAAATTCTAAAATATCTCATGCCCCATTTTAGCCCCCTTCCCATACTAAAGCCATATTGCCAAGGAACTGTCCAAAATGCCATCGGCAAATTGTGGTCTTGGAGATTTCGCACTTGCCTATGATTTGTGGAAAATACTTCTCAAACATCTGATAGCATTTATCGGAAGCGGTGAGCCAGGCTCTTTGTACTTTGTAGTCTTTTATCCAACGCTTTTGCTTTTTTAACTTATCCGCTTCACTGTATATTTTTTCGGATATAACCGACACATCAAGGTCGGCAAAGCATTCACATAAATTGTTGCGGCCCTTTTCATCACAGAGGTCAATTCGCAGCCAAGGGAGCTTGCATAGCACACTACTTCGCAAAAATGATATGTATATGTCCGTCAACTCGCCCCTTTGCCCGACCTCACGCAGCCGCTCATACTCCAGCAAGGCAGCTTGTACAGATGTATCTAAAGACTCGGCAAGAGCGCCAACATTTCTCTCAAATAAAGCGTCAAGTCCCGAAGTAGCCATAAGCGCACCCCCAAATGAATCCTATTGCATCCTTATGTGTTCGGCAGACATATCAATCGCGTCATCAACGCTGATTACGCTATCGCCTTTTTGTATTACAACACCGCCCTTTTCTCCCCCAAGAAGAACCCTGCCAAACGCCGTTGCCACAAATTCCTCGCCTGCGTCTATACTCACTTTTTTATCAGTTTCAATATTAATACCTTCATCCTTGTGGATTGTGATGCTAGAGCCAGCGCCGTCATCAATTAGAATCTTGTCAGGGTCGAATTGGATAATCTGTCCGTAAATCGTGCGGATAAACTTTATTTCGGGATCCATCCGATTCCCGTGTGTGATATGTACAGCGCTTGAAACATAGGCGTCATCTTCTTTTTCGCTTGGGAATTGCAGGCGTATCTCATCTCCGATTTCTGGCATGAAGTAAAAGCCGTATCCATTCGGCTGTGAAAACGGGGTAGCATATTTAAACCATTTGTGTTCTGTTTGCTCCACGTCACCGAATATTCTTACGCGCACTCTGTCTTCTGCAACCTCCTTAACTGAGCCGCGAAGTGACACGCCAATCAGGTTTTCATTATAGAATTTCTTTGTGTGGAAGCCTTTTTCCTCTTTCATGGTGTAGTAATGCACAAGCTCATTGCCTTCATATCGGGTGTCGATGGCATAAACATGCAGTAACAAATCAAGAAATGGAATCGCATCGCAAAGCTCTAAAATCTCACGGGATTTGACTATATAATACATCGCATCCCGCTCGGAGAATCCACCAAAAGGTTTATTGCCGCGATATTGTTTTAAGTCTTTCTTTATTTTGTAGGATATTGCGTCAATCCCCGGTTTCGCTGGACGCTTTAACATGCCAATAGATATATATGGAATATCCAACAGATAGTCAGGTACAACTACTGTACCAAGCCCACCAGCCAACTGCATTGCGTACTGCCAGTCGGTTACGTTGTATTGCACCTTCATTGACCCAATTGGCAGATCGCCGTGGGTTGGCCATAGAAAATTAAAATCAGGGCTCTTGTCCATTATTCGGCCTGTAACAGTTTTGTGGGTCATATTTTTATCTTGGAATGTTCTTATTTCAGGGTCGATATCCATCAACACACTTCTGGAAACAACACTTACAGTAAGTATGCGCATTTCATTTTCGGTGTGGATGCCTATTTCATCAATGATGCCGTTAAATATCTTTTTATCTCCATCCCAATCGGAGGCATTGAAAATGACGCCCTGCCCAGCCGAGCTGCGGAGGACATATTCGTCGCTGTCTGCGGCGATGTGTCCTTTTACATAAAGTTTGGCGTGCTCATTAACGGCTTTGCGTCCATCCACTTCAAGTATACTAATGAAATTAAATTTATCGCAAGTTAGGCGAGTTTCACGCATATTTATGACCTCCACTTAGTTGTTCGGATTTGAAACTTGAGGAATAGCCGCTGCGATTTTTGATGCTTTTTCGGTGCTTATAGAAGTGGCTTCCGTTATCTCCGGCAACGTTGCTCTCTTAAACTCATTAACCCTGGAGATTTCATTAACGTTTTTTACAGCTTTTATATGTATCTCGCTGCCTGTCATATCAATTGAGCTTTCAACCTTGTGCTTGAAAGCGGTAATCCGCTCAGGAGAAAATATCGTTGTCTTAACATTCGATTTGATATTCACATCCTCATCCGCGTGAATTATCACTTTTTTGCCGGTCTTGATATCAAAACCAAAACTTTCGAGCCATTTCATGCTTCCGACAGGGTTTACATGCTCAACCTTGCCCGGCACCATCATTAGGTGGTTGCCGTTCTCATCCAGAAAATGCCGCAGACCAGGGTGGGGCATACTTGGGCTGTTCTGACGTTCAGGGCGCACGATGAGCGCATCATCGTCAGCCTCGCTCTGCCATTGCAACTTCACCTTTTCGTTCGTTAGCGGCATACTGTACATTGCGTTGTTTGTTGTAGGCGCATAGAAAAACCATGTTTTGCCATATTCTTTGCGCCCGGCGTCAATATCAAGAAGCATCTCCATTTGCTGGGCGAAGCGCTTTTGCACTTCGCCCTCAAGCTCAAGACCTGCGATTCTCTTATTGTAATGAAACGGTACGGCGAAGTCCTGCTCATGACCTAAAACGTAGTGCTCAACGATTTCGCCCTGCGCATAAGCGAATTTCTTTTCCATAACAGTGAGGACTTTGCCAGCCACTCTTACGCTGTCCCCAAGTTTGTAGCGGTTATCGCTTCGCATTTTGTAGCACAGAAAGTTTTGGTAATGAAGTTGCTCAAAAAGCGTGTATTGTTGGGAATATTCGACGTAATAGCTGCCGTATTTGCCACCAAACTGACCCTTCATCCCTGACTTCTGTCGATACTCTGTGGCGTTACGGCTTACTGAATAAACTACATCGTTACTCTCGTCTATCACTTTCCGATTAGGTACGCCAAGCATAAGCTGCGGTTCGGCCAACGTCACGTTGGGGATAAGAATTGTGCCATTTCTGCCTGCCATGCGTAATGTAAACAGCGCATCGGTTTCACGGAATTGCAGTATTGGTCGTCTGATTGCTTCTTTTCCCCGGATGGCTATAAGGCTTCCAATGCCTGAATCTTCATATGCTTCGGTGAGAATTCCCTCATAAGTGCGTTGGCCATCCTGATAAAAGCGGTCGCGGGGTTCGATGTCCATAAGCTGGCTGCTGGTTATGAGCGTAACGCGGAGATAGTGATGATCGTTTTGGTACTCTACCGTAATTCCGTGTGGATAGCCGCAAAACTCAAGCTCACCACGTAAATATACACTCACAACCTCATTGTCCGCGCTTCGGTTGGCATACTTTCTTGCCACTTCTTCTGACACAAGCCCGCCAAATGTAAGGAACCCATGGCGGTTTACGCCGATATTCATTTTTATCTCAAGCATTTCATCTATCGGATAGTTGCCCTTTGTACTTACATCGCCCATAGTGTAAACAGCCATATCATCACTCCCTCTTCGGTAAGACGGCAATTGATTGGAGCATTTGGGGTATTAGGAGCTGCCACTGAGGTTGCCAGTGAATGGGACAGGAAAATCCGCCAAAGACGGTGTTATCAGGCAAGTCCGCCAGAAACCATAGATTATATATGTCACCATCCAAGGCATGGCTGCGAAAATCGTAATACGCCAGTATACTCCCGGCCTTTATAGGAGAAAACACATATGATTTGTGCAATTCTTTCACTACTGCTCTATTCTTGGTGATCCTATTTTTTAGGCTAGTGTCCATATCCCTATCGCCGCAATCAAAAAACATGTCTACCGTAGAATCCGGGTTCGAGAGGATGATTTCCGGCCTTTTTACTGACGGGTATTTTATCGCTGTAAGATTGCCAGGCAGTTCTTCAAAATTGGTGGGCAGCGTTATGCTGAATAGATCGCATATGCTGCGGCTTGCAAATTCATATGATATATTGTTTATTTCCACGCGCTTGGCTATTGATAGTTTTTCGCGTTCGGCGGTTGCTACTCTCTCCGCTATGATCTTTTCGTCGCCGTATTGCATAGTTTTGCCCCCCTCATTATTTGGTTGATGATATCTTTCATACGGATGCTTCTTGGTATTTGGCTATATCATCAGCCTATATTAGGCACTCGCTCGATCTCTATCCATTCTCCATCAACCATTTTATATGTTACATCATAACTACCGCCACGTTCCCTGCCGGGCTCGCCGAGCCGCTCTTGTAATGTCGGAGTTAAAACATCATTAATAAACATGTAATGTGTTATCGTGAAGAATCCCGAACCCCTTTCACCGGTTGTAATAACTTGATTATCAGTATCAACCTGCATATTAGGCATGAATAATTCATGGCGAAATTCAAATTTATTAGTACCGCTATCAAAAGTCCAACAATAATGGAACACATGAACTTGACCAGATATAGCAAGAGGAAATCTTATATCCTTATATCCGTCAAAATTGATATCCTCAATTATAAAATACTCTCCGGGCACACCTATTGTATGTATTTTTTCAATTGCTCCTGTCAATGTTTCAATTTCATTTATCTCTTGAATTAATTCTCCAGTTTCATACCAACGGATTATAATTGTTATAAAATCCACCACGTTTTCGGAAAAATAACTAATATAGCTATCCTCAACAATATCAAATTGCATTGGCGGGAGGTCTGGATGAATGCTTTCTATGAAAGTTGTTGTGCGAACTGCTGTGTCTAATTCATCATCGTTCTCTGTGTCGAAGCTCTCGCTCAACACATTCTCCTGTGCATTTTCACCTGCTGCTTCTGAAATTGACTCATTGGCATACACATCTGTGTTGTTTCTGTTGTAATCATTATGGACATTGGAATTATTAAAGAAAAGCAGGTAAACACCCACTATTATGATGAAGGTAGGCACAACTATTAAGTATTTTTTCATTGCTATCTCAAATCCTCGCAATTAAATTTAAGATATTCGCTCGGGGCCAGTACATCTATGGCAGCATTATAAGTTAATCGCCTATCGGTCCAGTTGTTTGGCACTTGATGGGGACGCATACTTTCAGGCGTATATATTGGGTAATCAGTCACACGCCTTTCTGCCCCCTCGGTAACAAGTCCTCCGTTTATGCACGCAGCTGCTGTATAAAAAATTTGCCTCATGTCGGTGCCATTTGCCACTCCTAGCTTTACTATATCTGATATATTAGAGCCAATAGCATTGCCTCTAATCCACGCAAAACATGCAGATTCAACAGGATGGTAGGTTCCTAAATAAAACGCAAAATCAACAATGTTGTCTACCATTTGCTCTGTGTATCCACGAGCCATGAGTGGATCATTATCAAGAAAAAAATTACGTTGGGTACTCTCCCATGTGAGCTGCATGTACCCCCCACCGCGCTCAAAGTACCTAGCATTGCCGGGAGCTACTTGCTCTGACAACCAATTTCCTCCTCCAGTTTCTTGCAACATCAGCGCAATGAAAATTATAAAACACTCCTTAGTATCTATGCCATATCTACTTAAATGAAATATCCAGTTCTCTGCAATTTCCAAGCCGGACTTCCCTAAAACACGCGTAGTTAGGTATGACAACATGTTGTCCATCAGCCGCCGATAAGACGGGATTTGATCCGAAGGCACACCGCGCCCCTCAAAGTACGATCGGAAATCAGCTTCATTTCGCTGTGCATGATTTTGAATCCGAGGGATGTATCCTAAATCCCAAACTTGAAGAAGATCACCATCTCGGAGATAATCGAATGATGTGTGCCAAACCCTGCCATTATTGTCTCTATGAACAAATTTGAGCTTTCTAAAACACTCAAGCATTTGTTCAGCGGTAATGAAGAAATTAACCCCGGACGTATCGGGCGTTTCTATACGTGGCCTTTCCCCCTCATGCTCGTGCCCATTCCAAAAAATGGGATACCCGAAGTCACAAGTCGGCCATATATTGCGACGAAGGAAGTCAACAATGCGAGGCAACACCCCTCTGGCACCATTAGTTACAGGGACGCCTCCCACGTTAACAGATTGCAAGCGAGGATTTGAAATTAGCGGGATAAAATGATTCGGGTTAAACATATGCTCAATCTCCTTGATGATTTAAACATATAATATCGTTTAGCTATTTTGTGAGTTCATTGGGTATAGGATCGAATAAATCAGTATCCAATTCTATATCTGCGATCGGGATTAGTTTCGGGTCTGTTGCTGTGGCTGGTGCCGATACCGGGTTTGTGGCTGCGTTCGGTTTTTTGGTTGCAACCTCGGGTGTATGCGTATAACTGCCCATGCCAGACTCATAAGATCGTGTTAATTGGTTTTCGTATAAGCCGCTATAGGTGCCGGAGCTTGTAGTTTTCTCCATTTCTGCCTTAGCTTCTAAGTCCATCTCCCATTGGGTGTTCCACGCAAAATTTTCACCGCACAAAGGCCGAAACAACAACTCGGTGTTTCCGATCCTAATGTGGCTTAAATCAATAATTTCAGTGACTTCTGAAATAACCTTGCCATCAAGGTATGTAATGCCATCATTGTCGCCGGGCACCAGAAAGTATTTGCGGCTTTTTGGGTCGTAACCGATACAAGCGTGTTTGTCATGAGAAATATGCGGGTCTCCGAGAATTTGCACAGCAACGTTGTGGCCGCGGCCTATGTAATTCATGCCTTCATGGAGAGCAAAGTTCTCCCCCATGAGAGGCCCGCTCACAAACGCAAGCCAGCCCACCACCGGCTTCTCATCTAGCCACCCGGATTCGGGCTCTATTGATGCACGGGGTGTAACCTGATGTTTTTTATCGTTTCCAGCCTTTAATCCGCAGGACGGGCAAAGCTTTCCGCTGACTCGCGGATCCCATGTATGTCCTATCGGGCAGCGCGCAAACGTCCAGACGCATCCATACATGCCTCCAGGAAAGAGATTACCTGCCCAGCTCCTAACAATTGGAGCCGAAGTGGCGGCAACTCAACCCAAGTTATTTGCACAAAACATGAAATATAATAAAACCGCAATAATCCTTTGCCATTCCATCACGTTGACTACATTATATTTTACCCATTTATTCTGCTATGGTTTTGTCTACTGGCCATGCGGTTTTCTTCACTAATGAGAGCTTTTTTCAAAAAAGAATAATGCCGGTAACAAAATGGTAACATAATTTTTCGATAAAATTGTAACATATATTTACACGATAATACAACATTTATTGTTACTTTTTTACTCGTTTTTGAAATTTATTTTTGCAGCAGCGGACAGATTGAAAACCCTGCTTTATAACAAAGGGCAGGCTTCAATTTCTAAAAGCTTGGGTATTGCCATACTTCACTTGCGGTTTGTTGCATCTTTTTTCACGTTAATATAAGATTTTTTCGAAGATATATAAAAGCGGTGCCTTGCTGACGGGATTATGAAAGTCTTTCTCAATTACCTATAAAATAGCCCCCAAGGATTCTGGCAGTTCTTTTTAAACATGATTGTAGAAAACATAAAATCATGGTAGAATAATGTTCCCTTGGAAAATATATATTAAAAAGCACAGCTCATATAATGGATTATTGGTTAGAAATAATGGTTTGAAGTGATTATATCCTGACAAGGTACTTTGATATGCTACTTAAAGACTTTATTAGGATGATAGAACCTGTTAATGTTAAGAATTATAGGATCATGATTAAAGGCGAGGTAGAGTACGGGAACAACATTTTAGGTGGGCTTTATGAAGCGTACTTTAAAGCTGGTATTGTATCAAAGCTCTTTAGCAGCAAGTATGCGGTTGAAAGACTTAATTTGTCCAAAGGATATTTATTAGTATATTTACGGAAACCGCCGCACTCGTACCGCGGCGCATGGTAAAAAGCTACTGTATTTTATCCTAAAGCTGCCGCTTTACGCCGCTGTTTGTATGTTATAGACAGCCCAGCGTATTTTTGCGGCCTTTTGCATAAAGTGAAAAGCGCGCGACAGGACATAATCCTGCCGCGCGCTTTTTTGATTCCATATATGCTTGCGCGGGCCCGAAGCCCGCCAGCTCCTCCGTTCGGTCAGCCATTGACTCGAATGGAGGGATAACTTGGACAAGCTATCACTGGAAATTATTTATAAGCTCGCCGATGGAAAGCAAATCCGCCTCGATGTTTCGATAGAGGTCAAAAACCTGTTGGAGCAGGTTGACCGGCAGATCCGCTCCCAAAGGCGGCAAGAAAGGCGGCGTCACACGGAGTACATAGACGGTTTGACAGACACTACTATGGCGCTTCCGCAGGAAGACTTCGCCGATCTCATAGCTAGGATGGACAGCTACAAGCGGCTTTATGCCGCTATTGAAAAGCTGCCCGATATTCAGCGCCGAAGGGTGCAACTGCACTATTTGGGTGGGTTTACATACCGCCAGATCGCAGCGTTTGAAGGAGTATCGCATGTTGCCGTCGCTCATTCAATAAAAAAAGCGATAAAAACCCTTGGCATATATCTTGAACAATGACGCCATGCCGCCCCGTCTACCGCGCCGGGGCGGCGCCCTGTTAGCGATACAGGTTATGCCTGTATCAAGTATAGCATTATCCTCTGACTGATGCAATATTAACCTGTATGATTTAGAGGGGTGTTTGAATGCCGGAGCAAATAAATAGGATAAAGGAATTACGAGAAGAAAAATCAATGACGCAGTTGCGGTTAAGCGTAGAGCTTGGAGTATCGCAGGAAACGATAAGCGCCTATGAAATCGGGAAGCATTATCCCAGCGTAACATCGCTTACGCACATGTCGGAACTCTTTGACGCAAGCATGGACTATATCATGGGACTAAGCCCGGTCAGGCGGATAATAACTGAAAAGGCGCTGCCTGACGATGAAGCGAGGCTGCTTCATCATTATCGAAAACTTGACGCGATCCGCAAGGAAAAAGCTCATTCATATCTGCAAGGCATGTCACATGATATTTAGTTGAACAAACAAAAACACTCATCTACCCTTTATTGATGAGCGTTTTGTTATTTTAGCAGATTTTTCAATTTTGTGCAAAATGCCACTTAACAGAGCGCCTCCCCCAGTCCTTATGGCAAAGGGAGGTATCGAAATGAAAAAAAATGAAAATCAAGTGGAAAACATTTTGCGGAACTACACGGCCATGAAACGTGAGCTCCAGGTGCTTGAACTTGAGCTCAAGTGCATGACCACTAATCTTCACCCGGAAACCATTATGAACAAGGTCTTTACCCGATCCGGGCACGAGCCGGTATCGACCTCAGCTGTCAGCGACAAAACGGCGGATATTGTGATCGACCATGTTGACAGCCAAAGAAACAGCGTATACCACGCGTTGAATACTTTGATCAGCAATCTGCGCTTAGAGATCCGAAGACTTGAGCATTATATATCCTTGCTGCCGGAGAATGAGAAAACTGTACTATGCCGGTATTATTTTGAGGGATTAAGCAGGCCGCAAATCTCAAAGGATATCTCTTGCTCTGTGAGTACCGTAAAACGCCTCAAGAACAAAGCATTAGATAAAATAGTTCATTGCTTGCGATTTTAGACAATTCTTCTATCAATAGCCTTAACACGCGCACAAAGCCTTGTTTCATCAGCTATATACATGAAGAAAGATACCGGCTTTGTATAGAACGCGTGCTTAAACGTCAACCCCCGGGCGCCGGGGCGCTGTTTTATATTATTTCCGGGTGCGATGAACTCTGGAAAGCCGGCGTGGAAACTTTCTTTGATTTTGAGAAAGGCGCGGCCATTAGCGCCTGGGAAGACGGGAATACTTTATCGGAAAACGGAAGTAACCTGCTTCGTCTTGGATACTATCTGGTAAGCGGCTTTAGCCGGGATTCTCTTATCCAAAACCTGGGGAACTACATCGCCGGCTTAGAGTATGTCCATCTGGAACTTGCGATTGAAGCGTTGAAGTTAGCGCTTTATCCCGGAATGTATGAAAGTTGACCCGCTTTTGACCCAATATTGGCTCAAAAAGGGCTTGCAAACCCATTTTTTCTATGATATTATCTATGTATGTAAATGGGGGGAGCCTTCAGCCGGTTGCTGAGGGCTCCTTCATTTGTTGATTTGCAGGAGGGAGATGCAGGATGGAAACAGGCGCGCAAGAGATGTATCGCGTAGTGTTTAAGGAATATCCCGACGTGCTTGATGTGAAGCAGGTAAGCAAACTGTTGGGGGTTAGCGCAAAGACCGTTTATAAGCTGATAAAAGACGGCTCCCTGTCCTCTCTGAAAGTTGGCAGGGAGTTTCGCGTTCCAAAGGTTATGTTAATGAGATATATTAAAGTATTTGGGAGTTTTAATCCAAAAGTCTAAAAAATAAATCATAACAAAAATGCTGCACTTGCTGAACACAGGGATTTAACCTGCTATACTTGAATTGCCAATAGTAGGTGAAGTCTCTGTCAGAATGGAGGATTATCATGAGGGCAGATCATCTACAAAACAATTCTATCAGCGTATCGGGACATTTGGAAGAAAGACGCGGGATTTATCACATGGCGTTACGGTGGACTGACAAAAACGGCGGCCGTGGCCGCAAGAGTTTGTCTACCGGGCTTCCGGTCAAGGGCAATAAGAAACGCGCGCAGGATATGCTTAAAAGTGCCCGCAGGGAACAGCAAGAACTTATAAGCAATATGCCGGATACCGGGGAATTACTGTTCGCTGACTTCATGGAGCAATGGCTTGATGCAATAAGGCCGGGCATCAAACTTACAACATTCGGCGGGTATCAGATGAATGTGCAAAAAGTTATCTCGCCATATTTCCGTGAACGCGGTATTCTGTTACGCGAGCTAACTGCCGACGACATCAACGAGTTTTACGCTGTGCAGCTTGAGCGCGTAAAGGCTATGACGGTTCACAAATATCATGCCAATATTAGTAATGCGCTGAAATATGCGGTAAAAAAAGGAATGATCCCTTATTCTGTTATGAATAAGGTGGACAGGCCGAGGCCGGAGCGATTTGTCGGGAAGTTTTTAAGGCAGTCCGAAGCGGTTGACCTGTTTAACGCGGTTAAGGGGCACAGGTTGGAGCTTGGCGTCATACTCGGGGCATTCTATGGCCTGCGGCGCGCGGAAGTCATCGGGCTCCGCTGGGAATCAATTGACTTTGAGGCAAATACCATCACGATAGAGCATACGGTTACGCGGGCGAGGGTTGATGGCAAGCGGATCCTCATTGCGGACGACACCACAAAGACGAAATCAAGCCTACGCACTTTACCGCTGGTACCGGCATTCCGTACCAAACTGCTTGCCGTCAGGGAAGAGCAGGAAATAAACCGTAAGCTATGCGGGAAATCCTTTAATAAAGCGGAGGCGTGTTATGTTTATACGGACACGCTTGGGAATCGTATTGATCCGGATTATCTTACGCGTAAATTTCCTGATTTTTTGGAGAAAAATGGCTTTAAGCGCATGAGGTTGCACGACTTGAGGCATAGTTGCGCTTCACTTCTGCTGGCAAACGGCGTATCTCTAAAACAGATTCAAGAATGGCTGGGGCATAGTGACTTTGCTATCACCGCTAATACTTACGCGCATTTGGAGTTTAACTCAAAGGTGGCGTCCGCACAAGCCATGACTTGGATTGAAAAGACCTCGCTTGCTTCTAATTTTGGGGCAGATGAAAGTGAACAGGAAAATGACAAAAAAGAACAGGGCATGAAAAAAGCCCAAAAACATTGAGTTTAAGGGCTTTTTGGCGGAGGGGAGAGGATTTGAACCCCCGGTGCGCTATTAACGCACAATTGATTTCAAGTCAATCACCATAAGCCACTCGGACACCCCTCCGTGTATGTACAACCTCTAAACTCCGCTATCCTCCACTCGGAAATTTGACGTACATTTATGGCGTACACAGCAAATATTCAGTTGTAAGTCTATCACAGAAATACGATAATAGCAAGGTTTTTAAGAGTTACCCAGTATATTGCAGCGGCGCTTTTCAAGCGCCCTGTACCAGCGAAGATCCTTTAATTGGTCACTTTCGTCGGCGGTTAACATTTTTTCTATTGCCTCTACCAGAACCGGCAAAGTAATAATTGCAGAGAGAGTTCTGCGCAAGTTTATATGTTCATGTTTAAGTATGTCGTACTTTCTATAGAGTTCAGGGGTCAGGAATATCACAATTTTCTCTCCGCTAAAAACTGGCTCTAAAAATTCGACGCCTTCCTTTTCATCAAGTTGAAAGATTGAAGAAAGCGGTTTTTGCAGTTCAGAATCGTCTAATCCTATTACAACCGTTACGCTTTCCGCAAGGATATCTCCTTTTCTAACTTTAAAAACAGTATCGCCATAGTAGTCTTTGTTGTGCTCCGGCAAGAAAAAATCATTTTCTCCTGTGGAAATAATGTATGCCGTTAATTCAACCCTTCTTATCAGTTTGTCTTTTTCAACGCTGAATTTTATGTTTTTGCCTTCTGGAGAAAACTTGTATTTATTCCTAAACCTTGCGGCGGCGCTTGCGACATGGAGAATTATTTCAGCTTTCCCTTGTTTAATATATTCTTCTAAACCGCAGCAATCCAACTCATATCGAAAGTTAAACGTAAAGTCCTTATTTGATTCTGAGTGGTCTTCCTCATGTATTTGGAAACTTCCTGATGTGTAGTCGTCCCGCTCGTCTGATAACAGCGGATAGGGAGATTCCCACTTGGAACTTCGCATATCACTTCACCTCCGACGCTACAATGTTTAGTCTCATTCTTTCTTGGTTTTCAAAGCGCACCATGATTTCCTTGAATTTGTCTTGCTCAAATGCAAGCGGCCCAACACTTCCGCCGCTAATCGGTTTATATTTGTCGTCACAGGTATAACTTTGCACGACCAACGGGTCTTCGCTATTGTCCTCACCTATGGCGTAAAAGGTGAGATAAACCTTTTGATGACTCTCTGCGGTTTTAAGGACAACTTTATATTGACCGATGCTTTCTTGATGCAAAAATGCCTTTTGAGCTATTATGTTTACTGCGGAAAGGGGAGCGCCGGCATTTGACTGAGAAGATCCTTGTTTTTCTCCGGCTCCAGCGACAACGGTACTTTTCTTTTTCTTTCGCTTTTTCTTTTTGCCATAAACGCCTCCTTTTTCGGTTGCGCCCTTGTCCGACCTTGAACCGGCTTGGATATTTCCCGGGCTTTTTGCTTTAGTGTGGGATTTAGACATTTTTTGCCTTACCCTAAGCAAATCGTTGCCCTGCTGGTTGCTTTCGGAATCGTCAACGTCGTCTGGGAGATAATCGCCCTCGCCGGAGTCTTGGCTTTTTGCTCCGACTGTTTGATATTTTCGGCTTAACTCATCGTCAAACCACTTTTTAAGATTTGCCAAAGCTTCTTTGGCCTTTTTGGCTTCCGCTTTGTCTTTAATGAGCGCAGGATTCCACTTATCATGCTGAACTGGCTCCGCTTTACGCAATAATGTACTCAACTCTTTTCCACGAATAACAATCACCGCTGAAAAGCGCTGGTAATGCGGAGTTGGACGCGTCCAGATTCTCATTCCGCTCGAACGAAAATGGGCGGCATAATTAGGAACCTTATTGTCATTGTCAGTTTTTAGATACAGTTCAACGTCGTCCGGCTTCAAGATTGAGCCCTTCAACGGCGCTCCATCGTCTGGAGACGTCAGTGCCTGATACCATGCGTATATTAGTCTTGTCGCAACCAGTTTTTCGTCTTTATACGTTTCAACAATATTGGGTAGCGACGAGGAATCTATTATATGCCCCTTAATATCGACAACCAGTTTCTCCTCGTAAATAGCTAAAAAGAAATTAGAAACTATAGCACGAATCATGCTATTTATCCAATCGTTATTTTCTGTGAATCCAACGATAATAATATCGGTTCCGTAGGCGTCGCGCGAAAACTCCTTGTGAAAACTGCAACTATCGCTATTGCTGATAGGTCTCCATGAATCTTCGTTTTCAAGATATAGATAATGGCCTGTTCCGCATGTTTTTTTCCCGCTTCTCTTAAGAGAGGCTAAACGAGAAGTCCCTTGAAAGGCGCGTCCTCCATCTGTGGCATATGTATTATAAAACACCATGCTTAATTCAGAACAAGCAAAAGGAGCATTTTTACCAATTCCAAACGAACCTGCGCTGTCGTCACTTCCTTTAACACATATGCCGTCTGAGTGAGCTAGGGCTTTCCAAACAGAGGGTTCGTCTTCACCTGCTTTTACTCCAGTAAGCCCGGTAGTGTTATAATCGCTTGCTATTAATATAGGAATTTGCTCTTTCGATAGTACGTTTTCCGCGCTACCAATGAAGCCTCTTAAGCTGTCATCCATCCGTGCTCCCCAATTTGCTTTGCAATCGCTTATACATTCCATGTAGTCTGTGAACATCACATATTTAGACTTGTCGACATATTTCAGTTCAAATTTCACCTTAACCGCTTCGCCTACGGACGCATCCCCCGCGTCAAGTGAATTTTGACAGATCTCACGGGCGAGATTCTCCAAAGGATTTCCTCTGAAGTGCTCAATCCCACTATTTGTATAACCCTGTTCTTTTCCAGTACCTAAGAGAGGAAAATCCCAACGAATCTCTCCCATGCCGTCACATCCTTATCCAAAATAAATATAAGTCGGGTATAAGCGGTGGGCTTGCATTTGCTATCTTAATGTAAATTTCCCCTCGTCGGAGTCTATACCGCTATATTTACTTCGTACATTTTTAAGTTCTTTTTCTAGGTATCCAAAGATTTTTTTTATGTCATCTTCGGTATAGTCATAGGCTGATTTGTTTGCACAATTTCCAAGGAGTCTAATCATTTCTGCCGCTTTATTTGTGCGGGCTTCCGCTATGCGCATGAATTTCTCTCTTTTTGTTTCGTTTGTTTTCATTTTATTCACCCACAATTCGCCAATATTTTTAATATATTGTAGCAAATCAGCGCGGGACTGTCAATGTTAAAATCAAATTATTTTCAATATATTTTCAAAATGATTTCATAATATTTTGAAAATATATTTGCTGGGATCATTTTTAGAGGCGAAACGCTCCACACATCAAGAAAAAATGCCCTATACCATTTAAGA
>Ga0131853_10011683_pt1 | contig 16086 bp, 10 predicted proteins | sample TergutLab28metaG_FD_92764 | JGI IMG/M metagenome (GOLD analysis project Ga0131853, IMG submission 92764) | Labiotermes labralis P1 segment gut microbial communities from Petit-Saut dam, French Guiana - Lab288 P1 (version 2) (version 2) | ecosystem: Host-associated > Arthropoda: Insects >...
ACACTATACACCACCTCACTCGCACCGCTCTCTTACACGATTGCCAGCATCGGTCTTCCAGTTCCTTTGTCTGCCGCTAACCGTCTTTCCCGATCAACGATCTCTGTATCCAACGGTTCTCCGAAATGAAGTTAACAGTGAAATTTCAGACGGACGGTCCCAAACTGCCCGCAACTGACGTCAGCAGTCGCCCTCTCTGTTGCACCAACAGAGTTCGGCTACAATTTATCACTTGACATGGCGTCATAGCACAGAAGATTTTGTCTTTATGCTTCATTCAATGAAGTTTATGAAGGGACTAAAGTAAAGGAGAGTTCAGTTGGTCAGGCAGACGTACGTATTGAATTGTAACAGAGTGTCAACAGGTGCGAGTTCAGAAAATTGACAGTCCGAAGACACACAGAACGTAGGATGATAGTTATTGATTGATGTTTGCAGTAGAATTGCACTTATCCGGAAGCTGATTATCAGGATCGGCTTAGTCTTTCGGGTAAATTTGTTGGGAATTGTACAAAACTTACTTGGCGTGAAATTAGCGGTATTCGGATCAAATACAGTACAGCATTAAGGTTTCTAGAACTTCAAATCAGGCGTTGTCGAAAGGTTTTGACACAGGTAGAGTCCAGTTGAAATGCGATGGCACACGGTGACGCATGGGAGGGGAAATGAAGGGGAAACAGGCGAAAGGAGTGGGTAGCTAGTACCCTTCACACTACCTCGGAACATGGTGTATGCAGCATTACTGCCAACAATAAAAACATTCTCGTACTACAAGTTGCCTAGCAGTATGATAAGTCGTAAATTAGGCACCAAAAATTAGACAGTTTCAACATCACAGTTTCCATATAACACTTAACTACTGTTGACACAGTGAGTTCAGTTGTTTCCGGTATTATGATATGACATATTTGTTAACTGCAATTGGATTGACGCCCGGTGGCAGTAGTACAGTACAGCTCTGCTTTTGTCATGTCGGAGCTGTACCGTATACCATGCTTATCCAACCAGAACAGCACATCACCTTTTCGGACATTGCTGGTTGAGTGCCGGTTGAGCTGTACATTGTGGTAAGACGCATTGTCGATTACAATAACTGATATGGACTCCAAATTTGGAATCAGCTTTTCACCACTCCATTTTACCCGCTTCTTCCTGCCTTCTGGCGACATTTTCAAGCTGTGATCAACGTACTTGCTAAAGATAGTACAATGGCTGCCCGCTGATCCGCACACCTCGGCTGCCAGTAGTCGACTGAACTGACGCCCCCGCAGATTTAAATGGACTCGTCCGTTTCGCTGAAAGACGAAATCTGGCTTCTGCGCGTGTGCCATCACATTTCAAACGCAGTCTACATATTGCAAATAGTAACAGCCAAACGGTTCCCAAATTAGACAGGGAATTCAAAATCCACGTCAGCGGTAAAAGTTGACGGTTATCACCGGAAATCCAGACACCCCCACCCCCTCGCCTTTGTTTTGCTCATGACCCACGTGGCCGTTAACAGTTACCATTCAATGTGGACGGTGGTTGTGGACACGTTAAGTCGTCGGCTGTTTCATTTATACGTAGCTTAAAATAGCCGTTTGTAGAATTATTTTTTTCTCAATTCGAGCTGCCAGTTTAGCCTATTTTTTAAATTAATTATCCGGATTTTCTGCTTATCCGGATGGTTCGCCGTCCAAATTAATCAGTATAATTGGCGTTCTACTGTATTTAGAGAATCATCGAAGTACCCACCTTCTCTATTATATAAGTCACAAAGTTGGGGCGTGAAAGTAGGGGTCATGGCAGGATTTGATGTGTCTGCCTGGAGGAACTGAGGAAGATCACGTAGAATGTACATCAGTGCAGCCAGTTTTTGGTACTGATATTTGAAGACACGCCTTCTAGTGTCGGTAGCAAGAATATTAAATATTCTAACGCGAATTTCCGTGCTTTATTATTAAGAAGTTTGTGAGATCTTTCCTTTCCAAAACCACACTACGCCCTTTCGAACGAAAACAGTCTGTTATAAAATGTCAGCCAGGGGCTACTTCCTTAGAGAGAAGTTTGAGTTTTTATCGGGTTGATCATTCACAATCCTTTACTTTGTAAACCTTGGCAATTCTTGAAGAATGTTTCAGCGTAGGACAATATATTGATGGAATATATTATAGTACCCCAGTCGGCTCCGTTTCCTGTACCCGGTTTTCTATAATAGCCCTCGTATTTTTGTAGCAGATGTGCTATAATACCTGTAGGAAGAGGCTTCAAACTTCCTCCGACGTTAGACAAATTTATCGTCAGATAGCTGCTTTCAAAACAAACCCGCCATACTGCTGTCTGTTACAGCAGATAATGTATTTAGGAGGATAAAAAATGACTATTAATATTAAAGTGGACTTCATGTATACAAAAAGATGTTATGTGAATTGGAATGATATGACTTGTAATACAAGTCAGTGAGGGTCTTCACAGCACTGTGAGTTCGTTAGGCCCCTAGGGCTGGGAATATATTCAGCAGCTGAAACTTACGAGATTTGAGTTTGTGATGTTAATACGATTCTTCTAAACATGATATATATTTGGCAATCAACACAGCATAACAAACAGTAAGACTTGAATCTTAAGCTGAAAGTTGTTTAAGTAAAGGTAAAGGTAAAGTTATAGTTCAACCTAGAACAGGCCGGGAAGGCCTACAGGGGAGTAGAGTTATAGCTCTACACTTTCTTTAACCTCGGTGATATATAGAGTGGTCAACGCCACGTACCGGCCGCTTTACCCCCGGGAAAGAGACCCGGTACCCACTTTTTGGGAGGCTGGGTGGACCCCAGAGCCAGTCTGGACGGGTGCGGAAAATCTCGCCCCTCACCGGGGTTCGCTACCCAGACCGTCCAACCCGTAGCCAGTCGCATTACCGACTGAGCTATCCCGCCCCCCGAAAGTTGTTAAGAATGGGTCTTTTACGTGGATTAGCGGGATCTGTTTTTACATCTCTCCCTTGAAACGTGTTAGGAACACAACCAGTTGGACCGTAGACGTCAGCATGACCTGATTCTTTTCTTGATTATACCATAACGCGTGTTATCTCCAGGACATTTATCGCACCGCAAGACGCATCTTTGTGACAGCTGTCGATACTCTCAACATTCAGGACTAAATTCTTAAAACTCTGGGCTTCATTTTTAATATTATTATCGTCATATTATTTATTATCCTTGCATTCAACACATTAATAATACAATTTCAAATAAATTCACTTACAATTAGCAAACATAAACTGTATTTTCGTATAGTGCATAAAATCCTATGTTTCGGATTAAGCTGGCTATCCTCAGGGAGAATCAATTACAGAGGAAGAAACTTATGAGAACAGAAGTGCACATTGCACATAATTGTGAGATGTACATACATATATAAGACACTGCAACAAGTTACCAGTATTTTAAATTATTTCTAATATTCGTAGATGGTGTTTTTATACTTTTTATCCTCCAAAACTTAGATTAAAAGACGCTATATTATGTCTATATTAAAACTTTTGTTGTGTTGCTTCCCTGACTTCATATCTCCCGTAGATTGACTGCCTTCAAAATGCTTTTAAAAAAAATTCTTCTCTCCATACGCACTAACCCGGCAGACAGGTTTACCCGGTGTTCTAAACTCCCCAGCAACTGCTCTCCTCTATTCCACGCTTTGTTCAGTATATGTGTAGGCGGTAAACTGTACCATCCAGCAGCCAGAGGACAGTCCAGTCCGTCTAGAGCTTGCTGGTGCATGAGGGAGCATTCATGGCTGAACTTGTATATGCAAGACAGGTCTACTTCCACACTAATACTTACTTTCTCCATGGTGCAGAGCCCTGCTTGAGAAGCTATCTGGTTTGCAGTTAGTCAAGAAATTCCCCGCATTTCACGGAACGCGAAGGTTCATTACCGCACTCACAAGCGTCCGCCATCTATCCCTATCCTGAGCCAGCCCAATCCAGTCCACATACCCACATCCCACCTCCTGGAGATCCATCCTAATATTATCCACCCATCTAAGTCTAGGTCTCCCAGTGGTCTCTTTCCCTCCGGTTTCCCCACCAAGACCTTATACATCCTCTCTCCTCACCCATACGCGCCACATGCCCAGCCCATCTCATTCTTCTCGCAAACTGAAATTACGAGATGCATTAAAAAATGTGTCTCAGTTACTTTTACGTAAGAGTAACAAGTAAGTCGTGCCGTAGTACTGAAGTAACCGATTAGTGGAAAACTGCACAAATTTCAGTACCAAGTAACGACTTACTGTGTCTTAAACCACTTATCTGTAACATCGTACTGCAGATTTAAAAACCGTTAAGTTGGTAATGGCTTTAACAACTAAATAACCAACTAACTAACTCCATGGCTTACACTGCTCGCTTAGACACAATCCCTCGAACCGACACAAAAGTTACGCATGTACATTGTTCTATATAAATATTAATGTAGAGTGCTTTATACGCGTAAGATTTATTTCAAATTATTGCACTCTGTACAGTTTACTCCGGGAACCGCAGTGGCACAGTGGTTAAGGTGCTGCGCTACAAATCGGAATGGTGCTGGTTCGATCCCAGCTGGTGTCAGTGGATTTTTCATTGACATAAAATCCTTCCGATCGCACTATGGCCCTGGTGTCGACTCAGCCTCTAACAGAAAGAGTACCAGGAGTATTTCCTGGGGGTAAAGGCGGCCGGTGCGTAAGGCTGACAACCTTACCACCATCCTGTGCCGTTGTCACGAAATCTGGGAACAACTTCCTGGAACCCTCTGGGCCTGTTCAGGCCTGTAATGGGACTGCTTTACCTTTTACAATTTACTCCAACATGTTGAGGCTAATATATGTAGCCATCACCAGAGGGTAACCACAATGGCATGTTTAGTTTAAAAATTATATAAAAATATGTATTTAACTAAACATGTCCTTTGTGTGTACCCCTGAGGCTGGCTATTTAGGTTGGTCGCAAAATACTATTTGGTATAAACTGTACAATAAGTTGAAACAAAACCTTACCTCTATATACTCATTTCATGGAAGGCTTATGAAATTTAGCTGTCAAAGCGCTAATTCTAGATTGGCAGAAAAATCACAAAATCTTAAGGCAAGACAACAAGGTGAGTCCAGTTAAAGATGACACAAGTGAAAGGAAGAAATGCTTGGTGCAGAGGAAGACAGAATGTTAAGATCAGGCAATATGATTACTTATATGAGGGATCAGGCCAGAATCAGGCCACGGCCACAATACAGGACAGAAAGGCACAGACAAATGTACATGAGTCAAAGAACATCCAATAACCAGGACTTCGTGTTTGAGACAGGCAACACGATACCTCTCTGTGCACTTGAGTAAGAGCTCCCGTTTGAGTCACGTTACGTGCGAGCACTCTGCGAATTGTCGAACTTGATCACGCAGCTGACGGTGCATTGTCTAAGGGTTTTATGTTTTGTTGACCGTGCATCTCAGTATATTCTTATAAATAAAACCAAATTGATGAACTATTTATCCTCTTCTATAAACCTCTACATATTTCGGGCGTATTTATAGATCATCATCAGGAGGTACACCTTAAGTGGTCGGACAATAAAGTTCGTGAACTCATCGCGGTAAATGTGCTAAATACCTCATTGCTGAATACCACCGTGATCACCTTCAAAGTACTCCTCTAGGGAAGCTGTGCACCGATACCAGCTCCTAGTCCACCCTTCAAAACAATTTTGGAACTGGTTTTGTGGTATGGCCTTCAGAACTGCCATTGTATTACTCCTGATGTCATCAATGTCATCAAAATGCCTTCTTTCAATATTTCCTTTATTAATGGGAACAGAAAAAAAGTCATTGGGGGCTTGATCCAGTGAATAGGCAGGGTGTTCCAACACAGTTATTTGTTTAGTAGCTAAAAACTCCCTCACAGACAGTGCCGTATATGTACAACAATTGGCACCTCCGCTCTAACACGACAGAACCAGTTCCAACCTAACCAGGACAAGAGACAGTCAACTAACATGACACCTTAACCAAAATTTACGCTCGGTCTTATCGCATTTTCTGGAGTAACTTTTAATCTAATTACAATAATGTTGTGGGGACCGCGGTAGCACAGTGGTCAAGGTGCTGCGCTACAAATCGGAAGGTCGCTGGTTCGATTCCAAATGGTGTCATTGGAATTTTTCATTGCCCTAATCCTTCCGATCGCACTATGGCCCTGGGGTCGACTCAGCCTCTAACAGAAACGAGTACCAGGAGCATTTCCTCTGGGTAAAGGCGGCCGGTGCGTAAGGCTGACAACCTTACCGCCACCCTGGGCCATTTTCACGCAATCTGGGAACCTTAACTTCCTGGAACCCTCTGGGCACCTAGCGCTTGTAAATGGACTGCTTTACCTTATTTTTACAATAATATTCTACACTTTCAACTCAAACGATGTTTTTTTTTTAAATTACGTACGTAAGAACTTGTTGCGCTCCTCAACACAAGCTTTTAACAAATGCAATCAAAAGCAGTGCGTTTTACACAGTGTAATGATATGTATATACACCGAAATAATTTTAAATAGTTCTCTTATCAGAAAAATAAGAACCAATTGTTGTATATATATATATATATATATATATATGGTGTACCTCCTGATGATGGGCTACAAATATGCCCGAAAAATGTAGAAGTTGACAGATGAAATAAACTGAGGTAAACAGTGCATCGAGTTGTTTTTATTTATACTAATTGCCTAAGGGTTTTAGCTGAGATTTAATTATTTCAGCAAAAAAATGGGATTATTTATTTAATACCATTATGACACGTGTTCTTGACTCGTATTGTTCGAATGTCGAGTTAAACTCGAGAGCGCTTTCCGTTTTAAGCTGGAGTAATATCCAGTTCTAATCGACACCCCATTGTACAGTGTTCTATTTGGGATTTTCCTAAGCTCCTGCCCTGAGGGTTCCAGGAGTTTGAGGCTCCCGGATTTCAAGACAGTCGGTACTTGAAGGTGGTAAGGTTGTCAGCCCAACGCATCGGCCGCTTTACCCCCAGGAAATATTCCTGGTATTCATTTCTGATGGAAGTTGAGGCTACCCCAAGGCCATAATGCGGCCAGAAGGATTGTTTCAATGAAAAATTCCAATGACACCATCGGGAATCGAACCCGCGACCTTCCGCCCGATGGGAGGGAAATTTTCCGTACCCGTCAAGACTGGGCCTGGGGCCCACCCAGCCTCCGATACAATGGGTACCTCTTTTTCCCGGAAGTAAAACGGCCGAAGCCTGGTGTTGACCACGCAACCCCATCTAGCGCCGAGGTTAAAAAAGAGTAGAAATATACCTCTACTCCTCCTCTGGGCCTTCGTGGCCTGTTCTAGGGTGAACTTTACCTTTACCTAGGCTCCTGCCACTTCACGGTTGCGTTTGAATTTCGAAGATTAGAGATTTTCTGGAAAATATATTCGGATGGGACTGTTTAAATCCACGATATTATTTTGGACTCCAAAGCGTTGATATTGCGACGCTATCAGTATTTTTCGACGCCTTCGGCAACTTTCTCCCAACTAATTCCCTTATCCCCCATTAAGAACCTTTCTAAGCATTCTTGTACTTAAATATTACAAGCAGGGACATTTCAGTAAGTATAGCGATTAGGCAACGAGCTGGAAGACCCAGAAATTTTGACTTTATTTTCCAAATGGACAATAAATGTTTCTGCACTCTCTCTTCGAGGCCCACACAGCCTCCTAATAGTTCAGTAGAGTGGAGTTGTACTGTACCCTTTCTTTATGAGCAAAGTGATAATGCCGTCAAACTAAGGACTTAGACAGCATCTAGTGCCAGCGATAATAACAAAGGGACCTAGCGAAACATTCTCCGATATTCCCAGAGACAAATATGCTTTTCGAAATTTCCCCTCCCACAAACACTACATTTTATAATTCCGTATACGTTATTTCGCAATGTTTGGTCCAGGCACCAATGGCACTTTGTTTTCTCGGGTTGGTGCTTCATTCGTCTGCTTCATGCAAAACACTATCCATTGTTCAAGTTAATTACTGAAGTAATTAATAGAAATGTTGTTTAGCACTGTTTCCCCCATTGGTTTTCCCAGCTTCTAGGTCTGCGAAAGCTGAGTTGCCAACTGTACTACCTCGTATTACCGCTTGCTATGAAATGCAAGTAATTTCCATTTTACATTCGCTCGTGTATATTTTGGAATATTGTAAATGTTCCAAAGCCAAGCTGTTTAGTCTTAATTTTGGATTATAGTATAATTGCATATGATTGCTTAGTAAAGTCTGTGGACTAGTTGCAACCATATTCATGCTAAGAGACAGACAGACAGACAAACACAGGATTGGCTTCTTCACTATAATATCAGTACTCAAACTGTGAGACACTCAGTTGACTTCAATTCTAAACGAAGTACTACGTGGTCCTGCACAAGTTTGTTTAATGAACATATTTCATTCACACTGGCAAATGCTCCAGTGTCTGTATCCCACGCAAATCCAAAGTAACAACACCAATTATTTTACAGCACGACAGTTTGGCGTTTCGCATGTCTACGTAAATACCTGCACAATAGCCAGTAACGTAGCTGACCAATGACACGTTCTCGACCATTGTTATGGCACGGTGTAATAAATGAACGACATTTCGGGAATTGAAGTCTTTACCACAGCACCAGCTGGATACAAGGGCAAAGAAATTTTCCGAATCATTAGAAAACACTACTTTCAGTTGATGTACCAACTAAATGCCCTTAGAGTACATGATATTATATTCACTTAACAGCTACATGTTTCGGCATAACGATGCCATTTTTAAGGAGTACATATCAAGCTTACAGACACTTATAATAAATTTACCATTCACAGGTCCGTGCATCGCCAATATATTCGCAGAGTACAATCAACAAGATGCAACGTTTCACAATTTATTTATTTCTGTAAGACGCTCTACATGATTCAGACGGTTTTTCCGTCCATCATCAGGAACTCAAAACTGCACATACAGCGTCAGACATTTGTCAGACCGATACTGTTACCTGCTGTTGGCCGGCCAGGCTCCGCTGCTCGCAAGCTGTCAGCAAACCTGTCTGACATATACCATTGTTGTGTGTACAGTGAAAAACTGCTAATGATGGACAGAGGAACTGTCCGAAACATGTAGAGTTTTATTCCAAAAATAAATTTGAGAAATTAGTGCATCTAGTTGGTTTTATTATAAGAATCTACCTAACAACAATCTGCTTAACAACAATCTGCTTAACAACAATCTACCTAACAACAATCTACCTAACAACAATCTACCTAACAACAATCTGCTTAACAACAATCGTTTCTTCTTTATATTTTTCCTCCCTTGTGTTGTTTATGGCAACTTTGGTGCTACGTTTGCTGATTTTTATATATAGTTTGTACATTTGTATAATTTATATAATTGTTTATGTTTAAATTATTTTAATGTTTCTTAACATTAATTTACAGCATACCACGATTTCATTTACCTTACACAATTATTCTACAAACAACTGTCGGATTTTAACTACTTGACAGTATTACACCATGTTACTTACTTACTTACTTACACCATGGAACACAGTCCTACTTGAGAAGCTAACCAGTTCTCAGCTAGCCAACAAATTCCCCGCATTTCATATAACCCTCAGGTTCATTACCGCATTTACGAGTGCCCGCCACCTGTCCCTGTCCTGAGCCAGATCAATTCAATCCATGCTCCCATCCCACGTCTTGAAGACCCATCTTAATATTATCCTCCCATCTATGCCTGGGTCTTCCAAGTGGCCTCTTTCCCTGAGGAATTATGCTAATTATGTATACAAGTAGCTAATTTATTTTTATGTAATATTATTCGGTGTTTGTTGCCTGATGATCGTCCCTCGTGGATTGTCACGTGCAGGAACACTCAATGTGATACAGCAACATAAATGGAACACTGTGCGTTTTGTGGTTTGGTGCTGTGAAATGCCTGCACATTGAACGACGCACTTGATTACCGCATTAAGTCACACATATAGGCCTACAAAAAAGGGTACACATTGAACAAGGAAAACCTCAAGCAAAAGTGCTGTATTGTATTTGCCACAGTTAGCAGCGGACAGAACAGCACAGTCACAAGCAAATCTGACTGTTGGTCATCGCTCCGTGATTGCTGCTCCCAAACTCAACCACTCACCAAGTGCTGAGAGTGTTGCTTATGCTTGTCTGACGACACTGATACCTTGTGTTCTTCAGTGTACACTGGTCAGCAAATGCAGGACTCTGTTACGTTATTATTTTCAACTAACTGACTGACTGAATAAGTAACTACCTATTTAACTAACAGATTAACTCTATGGTGCAGCATTCTTTCTGAGATCGTCATAGATTTTCGAATCATGAAGAGAATTTCCACATTTGTTTACCTCAAAATTCCATTGCCATGTTCTCAGATATCAGAAAAACGTATTTCTCTTCTGAGCCATATTAATCCTTTCCACACAACCCCATTCTGTTTCTGTAAGATGCATTCTAATATTATCCCACGGACGTCTAGTAATAAATGCCAAGTGACCGCTTTCCTTCAGTCCTACCCGCCAAAACTGTATGTATTTGCCTAGTTCCTCATATGTGGCACACGCTCCGCCCGTCTTATCCTCAGCTAAGCACTTCCTGTCCCCACCCATCTCGCATGCCCTCAGGTCTCCTGCCGCACCTGTTATCACATGATGTCGTCCTGCCGCACCCTGTTATCACATGATGTCGTCCTGCCGCACCCTGTTATCATATGATGTCGTCCTGCCGCACTCTGTTATCACATGATGTCGAACTAAGCTGTTTCCTTAACGCGGCAGACCAGGTTTTTCACCCGTATAAAAAAAATGCAAAATTACATTTTGGAAAATTTTTAACTTTTGTATTCTCAGACAACAAGCTTAGCACAAATAAGTTTTTAATCGAAAGATAACAAGTATTCTCTGAATTTATTCTGCCCTGATTTTTTTTCAGGCATTCAATTTTGATTGAGTCTTTCTCCAGATGTTTAAACTTTGTCACATTTTCATATGATTTATTTCCTGTTCTTATGCCGTCTCTTTATCCTTCATTCTTATTCCGTCTCTTTATCATTCACTCTTATGCCGTCTCTTTATCCTTCATTCTTATACCGTCTCTTTATTCTTCATTCTTATACCGTCTCTTTATTCTTCATTCTTATGCCGTCTCTTTATCCATCAATCTTATTCCGTCTCTTTATCCTTCATTTTTATGCCGTCTCTTTATCTTTCATTCTTATGCCGTCTCTTTATCCTTCATTCTTATGCCGTCTCTTTATCCTTCATTCTTATGCCGTCTCTTTATCCTTCATTCTCATGCCGTCTCTTTATCCTTCATTCTTATTCCGTCTCTTTATCCTTCACTCTTATGCCGTCTCTTTATCCTTCATTCTTATACCGTCTCTTTATCTTTCATTCTTATGCCGTCTCTTTATCCTTCATTCTTATGCCGTCTCTTTATCCTTCATTCTTATGCAGTCTCTTTATCCTTCATTCTCATGCAGTCTCTTTATCCTTCATTCTTATTCCGTCTCTTTATCCTTCACTCTTATGCCGTCTCTTTATCCTTCATTCTTATACAGTCTCTTTATCTTTCATTCTTATGCCGTCTCTTTATCCTTCATTCTTATGCAGTCTCTTTATCCTTCATTCTCATGCAGTCTCTTTATCCTTCATTCACATGCCGTCGCTTTATCCTTCATTCTTATGCCGTCTCTTTATCCTTCATTCTTATTCCGTCTCTTTATCCTTCATTCTTATGCAGTCTCTTTATCCTTCACTCTTATGCCGTCTCTTTATCCTTCATTCTTATGCAGTCTCTTTATCCTTCATTCTTATGCCGTCTCTTTATCCTTCATACTTATGCCGTCTCTTTATCCTTCATTCTTATGCCGTCTCTTTATCCTTCATTCTTATACCGTCTCTTTATCCTTCATTCTTATGCCGTCTCTTTATCCTTCATTCTTATGCATACCCTTTATCCTTCACTCTTATGCAGTCTCTTTATACTTCATTCTTATGCCGTCTCTTTATCCTTCATTCTTATGCAGTCTCTTTATCCTTCACTCTTATGCAGTCTCTTTATCCTTCATTCTTATGCCGTCTCTTTATCCTACATTCACGTCACAAAACATTAAAATATACCTCATTATTTCAATACCAATTTTTAGGTCTGCCTTCTTACTAGCGTCTAATAAAAGTTCTGTTGTTGTATTTAAATTACGTAAAATTTCATCAAACAAATTAAATTAAACAGCTGTTTATTTAAATATTTGTTATCGTCATGACGTGATTCTAATTAACTAATTGTCCTCGTTAAGTATTCAGCTGTGTACAGTATTGTACAGTACAGTACTGTACCTGATAACATTTGACAGCTGCTCGCCTCATTAACCAATTCCTGTACCATTATATGACCCCCCAGTTCATTGCGAGATTCTTAATTTATCTTCACTGCACGCGGTTTTAAAGCGGTTCTTCCTCAGCCACCCTCTGCAGCCTCTTTTTACGTGGTACATTTTAATGTTTCCTCACGAACGCAATTGCTTCTTACCAGAAATCTTTAACTATTTCAGTCGATAAGTTTACATGATTCCTCACTTCACAGTACATGCAGTACAAAACATTTATCACCTCTATTAATTATATTAATTTTAAAATGGGTACCGGCTCTTTTCCGGGGGTAAAGTGCGGCCGGGGCGTGCTGCTGACCACTCACCCTCTTCTAGTGCCGCGGTCATGGAAGAGTAGAGCTATACCTCTACCAACCCTCTGGGCCACACATGGCCTGCAACAGGATAACTTTACCTTTACCTTATATATATATACACGCGCACACACACACACACACACATATTTTTGTGTGTGTGTGTGGGCCGGGTACCTCAGTCGGTTTAGCGACTGACTACGAGCTGGACAGTTCGGAATCAAATCCCGGTTGGGACGAGATTTTCCGCCTGTCCAGACTGGCCCTGGGGCCCACCCAGCCTCCTGTAAAACGGGTACCGGGTCTTTCCCGGGGGTGAAGTGCGGCCGGGGCGTGCTGCTGACCACTCACCCCCTTCTAGTGCCGCGGTCATGGAAGAGTAGAGCTATACCTCTACCCACCGTCTGGGCCACACCGGGCCTGTAACGGGATCACTTTATCTTTATTAATTATATCAATATTTGAAGCAGACTTAATTCTGAGTCTGCTTATCCCTATTTAAAACCTTAAAAATTTGAATGCATAAGATAAACATGATCACTTTTTTGCATTTCTCGTGAAAATTGTTCCCTCGTAGTAAGGAGAGAAATGTAGTCAGCATAATCTCTGTGTCATACACCATTGCTGTGTGTACAGCACTAGAACCCTGATAATGGACAGAGGAACTGTCCGAAATATGTAGAATTTTATTTAAAAAATAAATCTGAGAAATTAATGCATCTCTTTGGTTTTATTACAAGAATATATCACGATGCACGGTCCTCTTAATGTCAAATGTTATGTTTCATCTGGGCCATTATTCAGGAACTGAGAATAATAGAGTGAGAAGTGAGTAGAGATTTAATGATTTAATGATGTAATATGCCAGTCTGTACGATTGTAAACGACTATTTCCTGTTAAAGCCGAGGAATTCGGCTGACTAAGCGACATTCAGCTTCTCAGAAATTCCTCTTTCCTTACATAGACGGCGTGCTTGGAGAGGCTTTGTTTAAGCACGTTTTGACTTGCTAAGTTAGCGTGGCGTCAGGTTTAGAGGAATTAATAAGGATAATGAAACTTCAATGGCATTAAACCCGAATGCCTTGTGCCCTTTGCTAATACTAAATTGGATAGTTTCCATCCCGTTTTGTGTACGTAAACAATGTATTAGTTAAATCGTCTTTACACAACAATATATTAAAGGTTGCAAATTGTTATTACAACTATTCAACTAAGCAACATGCTTCGGCCTTAATCGGCCATCAACAGGCTTACAAGACAGTGGTGTTAGTCAAGGTACATCAAGGTACCTTGACTAACAGCACTGTATTGTAAGCCTGATGATGGTCGAGTAAGGCCGAAACATGTTGCTTAGTTGAACAGTTGTAATAACAATTTACAACCGTTAATATATTGTTGTGTAAAGACGGTTTAACTAATATATTGCTTTGCTAATACGTTTGATTTCTGTAACTCCATAACGCGTTTTCCTTAAGCATGACGGACGTAACACGCTGGCGCATTTGGTTGAAGCTACAAACTACAGGGTCCTGGGTTCGATTCCAAGTGTTCTCATTGGAATTTTTCGTTGACTTAATCGCTCCGGCCGCACTATGACCCTGGGGTTGACTCATCCTCTGACAGAAATGAGTACCAGAAATATCTGCTGAGAGGTAAAGGCGGCCGGTGCGTATGGCTGACAACCTTACAAACTTTATGATGTGCCAGTGGTCTTGAAATCTGGGAGCCTCAACCTCCTGGAAACCTTAGGGTCTCTAAGGGCTTGCTTTAGCTGTAACATTATAACAGGTAACCCCAGCTCAACCTAAGCTAATAACGACTTTTTATGGTATTCGGCTTTCGAGAAAAGTTTAAAATTGCTTTAAGCTTTTTTTGAAACCTTCTCCAGCAGTGATCTGGTCGTAATTGCAATATGACTGGATCAAATAATCTGTCGAATGATAACACGAGCTTTTGTGTTGGTGACAGGATGTGTTTATATACGGGCAAAAAATATTATTGCTAAAAATTATGTATAACAAAATTAATTATATACGTCAGGACTACCTTTTTTATTTATACATAAGGCTACATGTTTCCACCCATCAGGTCTATATAGCAGACTAAGTCATTGGTGCTGTGTGCACATTGGGATCCCAGTGTGCTTACATTAATAAAAGCACCAATGACTTTGTCTGCTGTGTAGGCCTGAAGATGACCGACTGATGGGTCGAAACATGTAGCCTTATGTATAAATAAAAAAGATAGTGCTGACGTATATAATTAATTTTATTATACATTCATTCTAGCATTTCGTGATGCCTCTTTCAATTAAAAAAATTATGTGTTGTTATGAAGCAATTTGTTTATCGGTAGGAACACCAGGTGGCAGTTGTTTCCGAGAACACATTTTTATCGTTTTTAAAGTCTTACGCTTGATTATGTGCTACTGAAATTGCTTTCAGCGACCTCCATTTTAAATCTGAACAAGGTTCATGCTAAGACACATCTAAAATACTCATTTTAACACTTTTGGCAGTCTAATATAGGAATTTACAAATTCTATACTAATCTAGAAGCTCCTCAACATTCTAGGCCCCAGCAAGTTGGCATTCAACAGTGCCACACTGTACACTCACAAATATTGCTGCAACGCTGTACAGCGCTGACGATTGTGTATGACCCACTGACATCTTCCTTGCGACTTTATCCTTCATGTAATTTTTAAAGAATCACGTTTCGGCAGACGGCCCTGCTTCTGTCTTCAGGTAAAGGAGAGCACCTGATCTGGTGGACCCCTGAGCTAGGTCTATTCTTAGCCATATCTAACGGGCCCACTATATTAGGTGCTTTCTTTGCTTGAAGATGGCAGCAGAGACGACTTCCGAAACACAATGCTTCATTCAAAATTGGACACTTGACAAAGTCCAATGAGGGAAGTCTGCGTCAGTGGCACAAATACTGGGCTCCGCCATAACAATTTGGCGACCTAGGTTCTGGGATTTATGAACCGCTTGTATAATCTTTTGCGATTCAAAATCCAGGGTATGTCCGGAGGTAATGAATAAAAGTACGGTCAACGTAATGAAAACAGGTTTCACTAGCAAAATTGCAACTTGTGATCTAGCGAGGAACACGCAGGCTTTTTATCTGTCAACTGCGATATCCGATGCCTTCCATGCTTCGAGTCTCTTAACTTACTCCATGGTACAGAGTCCTTCTTGAGCAAGTAACTGGTTTGCAGCTAGTCAAGAAATTCCCCGAATTTCACGGAACCCGAAGGTTCATTACCGCACTCACAAGCGTCCGCCAACTGTCTCTATCCTGGGCCAGCCCAATCCAGTCCATATACC
>Ga0131853_10011685_pt1 | contig 16085 bp, 11 predicted proteins | sample TergutLab28metaG_FD_92764 | JGI IMG/M metagenome (GOLD analysis project Ga0131853, IMG submission 92764) | Labiotermes labralis P1 segment gut microbial communities from Petit-Saut dam, French Guiana - Lab288 P1 (version 2) (version 2) | ecosystem: Host-associated > Arthropoda: Insects >...
TGCCTCCTATGCCACGTGATTTACCACAGCTGCGACAAAGGATCGTGGAGGCAGTCGCTGCTATCGACCGCCAAATGTTGCAACGCGTGTCGCAGGAACTTGATTACAGGATTGACATCTGCCACATCACCAAGGGTGCACATATCGAGCACCTGTAAGGTAGGACACAAACTTGGAGTGTCTCTCTGTTGATATGCTCCTTTCTGCCGTGTCTGTCTTGGTTGTTGCGCAGTCGATTTCGGAAATCCCGGAGGGACTTATGAATAACCCTATATATATATATATATATATATACACACACACACACACACACACACAAACACTTGGTTTTAATGTCATTAAGGGGACTGAATATTTTATGTTGTTTTAAACAAGTGTTGTTGTAGTCAAGGAAGTGTACTGTTATGGTTAACAGTGAGGGATATGTTGGTACCACAGAATATCTGATTCTTAAGATGTGTCACATAAACCAGTGTTTTTATAGCCAATTTTGACTATATATATAAATAAATAAGAGGTTGCAGAAAGTAGTAATGCTGATGGTGATGAGGTACAATGGCAAGTTAGTGGAAGGTGTTACACCAGATAAATTTGGACCAAGGGCTAAGTCAGTAGTTGCAACATATATATATATATGAAATTTGTAGTAATCATTTGTATAAGAACCGTGAGGCTAATCAGCATGAACCATTTGCAGTCCAGCATATCTGACAAATGGGTTCCAGCAAGTGAGACTTTTTGTTGCAGCAGCCATATCAATTTGTAGACAGTCTACTTTGGTGATATGTTTATGGGTGCTGCCAGTTTACTTGGTAGCTGTTGGTGCAGAGATAGGGGCTGACTAGTAAGATGGTGAGCACTGTGCAAGCAGCAACTGTTTTCTATCCATTTCAAAAACACTATTTTATAAATCACAGTACTCTTCAGTTTTTCTTAAGCAATTGAGCAAAGTACATTGTAAGAAAAATGAAAGTAATTTGTAGCAAGGAAGGAGAGGTGATCAGAAGGGTGATGATGGGACACATTATCACATTTCAATCAGCAGTGAACTCACAGAAGAGTAAATGTTTCCTAAATGGGTGTAAAACTGTCTGGCCATTGCTGACTACCACTGTGTGAAGTGTTAGAATGTTCAACTCTCAAGAAAGCTGGCTACCTTAGTATAAGCACAGTCATGCCATCTCTTGATAGCTGTACAAATCATCAGTTCAAGTAGTTATCCAAAAGATTGCAGCACAAAGCCACTGCCATTGCCAACATGACAAGGTACTGAAACTGGAAAAAGAAATGGAACACGGGACATGACGTTACTGCCTGAGTCATAAATAACTAATATCAGTTGTGGGCAGTGCGTATAGAATTCATCCAAAGATTTCAAATTGCTGAGAATGTTACCGACTTTGCTATGGTAATAATATTCATGTATTCCCTTCCATTTGTTTCAGCAAGTATTTGTTTATCTGTTTAATATCTGAAAAATACAGTTTCAGATTAATTTCCTCACATCACCATAGGTAGCAGTAGGTGATATATTTGTCACCACCACCACATAAGCATTTCTGGAACCTAATAAAAGCAGAGGTGAAGAACCTGGATGTAGGTACATACTGTATTTGTCTCATTTTCATTAGTGTACCATTCTGCTTGTTTGTTGAAGAATAGTCATGTTCATAAACAGTTACATTACTGGTTATTTTTATGCAGGTTTTGAAAGGTGATGTTTCCAACTTGAGTGGTATCTTGGAACAGGGTCGTTTTGACCACAATTACAAACAAGTCAACAAAGCATATGAAGAATATGTGCTGAGTGAAGGAGATTTTGATGAGAGAATATTTTTAGGTAAGTTATTTGGCAATTTAATCATGTGTATTCTACAATAAAGTGTAATTTATTGGCACATTCAGTTATCAGACAGTAGCTGGTACGGTGCATTAAATGTATAATAATGTTTTAATCCAGTAAAGGCCAGTCATTAAAACGGTTTGTCCATCAGCAGTCTCATCATTCATGTATATTATATACAAAGTCTGACTTCTTATGATATTAAGGACAGACTTGGCTGTTTGTTGGAGTAACATCTGCTGTGATGTGATTCTAGAATACTTAATGAAGAAACAGGTCTTCTGGGATATGGCACTGTTTTCATTGGCAGTCCAAAAAGATAGTGTCTTAGATATTGAGGACAGAGGCAGAAAGCTCCTCTGTGCCATTGCTGTTCACCCCTAAGCATTGTGTTACATCTCAGAAGACTCACATCATGAGCACCACTGTGTGAACTCATATTCTTGTAGAACATTTAACCACTCTGAAATGATGATTGACTGTTCTTCCTTTAAATTGGAAAAATTTAATGCACTCCAGAGCCATTTGCAGAAATTCTGTGTGTGAATGAATGAATGTGTAGAAAAGTGATGATTTTGTGAAACTGATTTGTGACTCCATGCATTTTGCATCATGCACGGAATGTGTTAATGTAACATTATGGATTTGTGACATGTTGTATGCAGGAATGTGCAGTTGTCTGTATGGTATTGTGTTTATCTTGCTAGTGCTTGTTGTGTGTTGCACAGCTTGGGGAATTTTGTTTTGTGTTTCTAGATTTGTTTGGCTTGGGAGATGTATTTGAGAATTTTATCAGTATTTACTTGGGGGAATGGTAGTATGATGACCAGTCCAGCGGCTTCCTTGTCTGTTACTACTATAGAACATTTCTTTAAGTGAAGGATGTTCATATTTGTTTTTGAATGACACTGGCTTTATCTCAGGTTGTGGTAGGAGATAGTAAAGACATGTAAGGAACTGGGATTTCTGAATATGAAGCAGAGTGGTGTGGGCTCCACCACAACATTAGGTCACAAGAAATGGTTGCATATTTAATGTTTTCCATATTCCAGGCAGTAGATTAACTCCACAGTGTTTAATCCCACCGGTTGCATATGTAACCATAAATGTTGTGTTTGATGGCATTGTATTTTAACGTCATATGTATATATACACACACATATCATGGCCAACATTATAAATGTAAGAAGGTAAATTGATCCAGTTACAGTCCCGGTGTGGCCCAGAGGGTGGGTAGAGGTATAGCTCTACTCTTCCATGACCGCGGCACTAGAAGGAGGTGAGTGGTCAGCAGCACGCCCCAGCCGCACTTCACCTCTGGGAAAGACATGGTACCCATTGTACAGGAGGCTGGGTGGGCCCCAGGGCCGGTCTTGACGGGCGGAAAATCTTGTCCCCATCGGGATTTGATCCCAGACCATGCAGCCCGTAGTCAGTTGCTATACCAACTGAGCTACCCGGCCAATACATCATAAATGTATTCCTTTGTAAATCATCTCCCTGAAGATGGCCTTTAGGGGACAAAAGATATAGGAGAAACGTCACAAAATAACAGATATTTATGGTTACATGTGCGATTATTTGTCTTAAAGTCGTGTATAAGTAACTGCATGTTTGATGTCTGGTAAATTCATATCTTAGAAAATTGTGGCTCAATTTTAACCACTGTTGCTAGATATTGGTAGTCACACTGCTGAGGTTTTTTCAACTTACCTTTCAGAATAGTGGAATTGATTGTGTCGGTGGAATCATGTTAGTTGTTACAGTTTCATTTATAAACGTTGGGCGAAAAACAGTGTTGAACGGGAACTTCCATAATTTGAAGACAATTTGCAACTGTCTCTTCAATTCTAGAAAGAAGTGTGCTTTTCTAATGAAGCTGCATGTGGAATTCTTTTCTTTTTAGTGGTGAAGTGTAGAATTTGCATGACTTTTTGAATGTGACAGAACATTGATACGAAATTCCATGTTAATATTAGGGGCATTAAATTGGTTCAGGGTTTTTTAATTTGCGATACACTGTATTACATTTACGAGGGTCAGTCAAATGAAAACCTTAAATATTTTTTATCGTGGACGATATGGTGTGGTGATCCATGACTCATATCCAGATGTGCGATTATTTCATTCACTGTTATGCAGCGATGTTCCTTCACGATGGCTTCAACTGTTGCAATGGCCTCTGGTGTCACTACTCGGTGTGCCCGACCAGGTCAGTGAGAGTTTGTTACGGAACTAATGCCGTTCATGAACTTACTAGTCCATTCGTATACTTGCTGTAGTGACAGACATGCATCACCGTACTGAACTTTCATTCATCGATGAATTTTGATGGGTTTCACCTCTTCACTACTTAAAAACTCATAAAAAACGGATGACAGAACGCTGTTCTTCTTTGGTGCATGTTGCAAGCGGGGCCGCCAACTTTACGCTAGTACTGTACAGTCATGTTGCATTCCTGCATCATACTGCCACCTGTTGGCCACTCTTCAAACCATGAGTATCATTGTTTTCAACTTAAAGACAATTGAGCTGTGTTTTGAATTTTTATCACACTTTTAATATTTTCATTTGACTCTCCCTCATATTTGTTCTGAGCTCTTACAGGCTCGCTAGTTGAACCTTCAATTAGTTTAAGTAAGAGGTTTAATTGTAAAATATTTATTTAATTTGTTTGCGTTTCCTGGCTGTCATGATTCATGATAATTTTTTTTCTGTTAGTTGGTTACATAAAATTGCATGCGTGAAGAACTTAAAGAGCAAATTAAATTGAGGGAATGCTCGTTGCCATAGAGTTCAGAATCAATGCCTTACTGTGCGATATCGAAGGACATAAAGTAAAAGCAAAATTCACCATAGACCAGGCCATAAAGGCCCATAGGTGGAGTAAATATATAGCTATACTCTTTCTTTAACCTCAGCGCTAGATGGGGTGGGGGTGGCCATCACCACGCCCCGGCCGCTATACCCCCGGGAAAGACCCAGTACCCATTGTATAAGAGGATGGGTGTGCCCCAGGGCCGGTCTGGACAGGTACAGAAAATGTCACTCCCCACCGGGATTCGTTTCCCAGACCGTCCAGCCCGTAGCAAGTCACTAACGACCGATCTATCCCGGCCCACTGTCTAAGAACATGGAGATTAAAATATTTGGAACTGCGATATTGTCTTGCTTACATATATGTGGGTGTGAAGCGTGGTATCTCACATCAAGGGACAAACAGAGGCTGATGGTGTTTGAGAACAGGACACTGAAAAATATGTGTAGACCTAACGGGGTGGAAATAACCAGAGGTGGGGAAAAGTGCGTAATGAGGAGCTTCGTGATTTGCACTCCTTTTCCATACGTCACAAGGATGGTCCGTTAAGGGGTATGAGATGGGTAAGTTCATGCAAGTTTCTGGTTGGAATATCTGAAGGAAAGAGACTGCTTGGATAGCCAGAATGTAGATGGGAGGATAACAGTGAAATTGAGGTTAAGGAAATTGGGTGGGAGGATGTGGACTGGATTCATCTGGCTCAGGGTAGGGTCTAATGGTGGGGTCTTATTAACATGGTAATGGACCTTCGTGTTCCATGTAGTGTGGAGGGTTTCTTGATGTGGCTGAGAACCTTTGAACTTCTGAAGAGGGACTTGGTTTGCTCCATGAAGTTGGTGTCAACTAACAGTTTCCTCAAACTTGTGCTATTGATGGTTGCTGTTGGTGCACTTCTTATGGCAGATAATAATTTTCATGCTAGAAAGAAGTTGTGCGTCTTACGAATGCACGATCTGTATTGCTGACGGCACAAATGAAAATTTTATTTACTTCATTTCCATACTACTTTCTGTTTATTTAATGGTAATTTGTAAATTTGATAACAGTGCATCATATGTTATATGTCAGACTTCTGAGATTCTTTGATTGTGTGTATTCTTTCAGTACGATATTGTCACAGTTTTTTCGTGACATGTTCCAATAGTGTCAGCCTCTTGTTCATTTGTATCCTACCTGGCGATGCAACCTGTGCCATCACCTGCAGGGCTGGTTTATCTCCATGTCTTGCTGCGTGGAATCGGAGGACAATTTTTCTGTTTTTTGGTTTTTTGCTTACAACAAATTATTTATAGTCCTTTCATTGTTACTTATTCAGATTGTTTGTATTTTGCTCATTTTAGTATAAGATAGGTTTGGATATGTAATATGCCTCTCCTTTTACTGTCCCGTGAAACGCGGTGTAGATCTGACCCAAAGCATTGTTAGCATAATGAGGTGTTTCAAATTTATTGTTCCTGGTTTCAGTATCATTTCTCGTTTGTATGGTATTGGTAACAGTTCTTCTTTTCGCTTTGTAGATGCTAACTGTGAATGTGTAACCTGATATTCTTTGGGTTGTGTAAATGTGTGTCTTGTTTACTGGTCATTAGTTAACAGTGAATACCACACATGGGATGTAAAATGTCCCTATGGAGGCTCGAAGCATTATAACTAGGTTACCCTACGCCCTCATGAGACAGCAGAGTGTTCCATTACTTTTGTTGACCTGTAATAAAAGTTGACGGGCTGGTAGTTTTGAAATATTTGGAGGTTCATTTTTTTAAATTTGAGGGAATGTTATGTAGTGTCCTTTCTTTATTTTATTTTATTTATTTATTTTGTTTGATTGCACTTTTTATTTCAGCATGATACAAAAAATTCAGTAGAAACATTTTCAATATCATGGAGTATGTCTTAACCTTTTCACTGCCATGTCTGATGATGTGGGGCTCTGCCAGGCCCATATTGCTGTTTTTATTTTTTGTTTCATGTTCTTTGCATTATAATGATATGAATAACAGGTGCATAAGATTTCATTTGTTGGATGAACACATATGTTTCATTTTTGAAACTTATGGTGGGGAGGTCAGAGTGACCCTTCTGATTCATTGACTGTAGATAGAGTAGTTCACAGTTCCTTCACTTTCTGCGTACTTATCTGAACTGGAGGTAAAATTTTTTAAGATTTCGTTTTGTATCATCATACAGAGAATATTTTTTTCCTTTTGTCTTATATGAAAGAGAAACAGCATCCTGAATTCCTGTAGTAAGGAAATACGTACCAAACGTGTAAAGTAAGTAATTTCGACGGACGTCAGGTTTGTTTAATCCGCAGTTAAATTAGAGGCTGGAAACAAGGCCACTAGTTGTGTTTTGCAGCATGCAGATTTGAGGTTCGTAAAACAAGGAAGTGAAAGAAGCCACTTCTATCCATCAGTTGCACACATTAGGAATGAGTTGAGCTCTACCTGTGTCATGATCGGATTTAAATACATTTGCATCCTTTGTTATCACAGAAGTGATACTATCTTTATTACTGAATGATACCATTGCGGTTAAATTTAAAATGTAGTAAATTAAAGTAACTAAACTAAATGCAAGTAACAGTGTTCTATTACAAGTAATGGTGTTCTATTGTGATATTAAAACAAATTTCATGCCTCATACTTATCTCTTTCTGGAGTTAAAAAACTGGTGTTTCAGGGAATATAGTTCATAATCTTTCATGTAATTTAAAAGATTACGAACATTACAAACGATTGCCTCGAGTACCCCTTATACAATCAGGCAATCAAGTGTATCCACAGTCGACCGCATAACTTACGTCCATCCCTGCTAGGATATTAAAATTACATAACATTTTACATTTTATTGTATTATATTGTTTTTAATCAATAGTAAATAATTTTTAAAAAGACATAAAGACTGACGTAAACCGTGGGATCCCATCGGTATAGCGAATGAATGTACCTTAATTAACGCCACCTTTTGTAAGCCTGATGATGGCCGAACAAGGCCGAAACATGTCGCCTAATTAACCAGTTGTAGATAGAAAATGTTATTTTTATGTTGTGTAAAGACAGTTCAATTTAATAAATTTGTTAAAAGATTCTGCTTTTATTTTGGGAATCATGTTCATATACGCGGGGCTTCATATTGTCACAGGTATGGATTATATATATCCTGTAATTAATGCAGTCCCGACACCTTCTTTGTAATTTATTTCGCTTTGCAGAGTATCACTTCAGAAAAGATGATAGTCTTCAAATGAAAACAAAATTTGAAAGAATTGGTGTGCTCACCTTACTGAATATGACAGGAGAATAGGTTTTGCTCTGTCATATTCTGCTCAATGTGGTTTGAGTTGAGTACTGAAAATCTGAAACAGTCAACTTCCAGTCAAGCACAGTAGGTGTTGCATCTTTCGGCAAAGTGGCTAGTCATAGGCAGCAGATACAGAGATAATTCTGTTAGGACTTCACTAAACTGCATTTGTGGTGAAGATTACTGTCATCTGGTATGTGATGGTGTATAGTCCGGTAGAAATTTACCTGCGTTTCGGAGAGACTTCCTGGTTCCATGGTCAATGTTGAACAACTTGTGGATGCATTATGTTCCTCGAAAAGTTGGTGAATGTCTCTTGTGATACAAGGTGTCACATCCTAGAAGATTGTAATTTGTGAGATTTCGGGCTTTTGCTCCAGTGTACCTCATGTCTGTGATTTTGCTGGTATGTTCTGTGGCATCAGCGGTCTGTTTCTTACTGTCCATTTACACCGTGCGACATCTCAGAAGGTCAGAGCCCTCAGTAATTTCATAGCGACTGCCTTGGTTGAACCTCATATCTGATAGAGTGGTGTGGCCTGTCATGCAATGAAAGGGTTAAATTCTCTGAATGGGAATGATACTGGATTTGTTTCTACTGACTTCAGTACCCATTAGGGTACACAATGGGTTTACTCCCCCATGTTGGACAGTAATTTCTTTGATGCTGCAGCTGAGTGCAAACGATTACAGGCGTTGGGACCAGGGGCTAGGCGGTGCCATTTGATTGCTGCATTAATCTGTGCTATTCCAAAGGAAACAAGACCTGTTCTAAGGGATAGAAATAGTGACGAAGAAGGTGAGAGAGCACACTACTCAGGACATCATTTCTGTAGGTGTTTGGATGTGGTTGACAGTAGCGTGTAATTTGTGTACGCTTACGTTTACCACCTGAGTAGGCATTGTTGGTGAAGAAACTGATATTGAAATTTGGAAAGGTTTCTGAAAAAGTTGCCCCCATACTTCATTAAACACATCCCATGTAAATGTATAGAAGGGTGAAGGTATAGCTCTACTCATTCTTAACATCGGCATGAGGTGAAGGGGATGGGTGAGCTTTATGCTTCGACCACTTTACCCAGGGGCATGAATCTCTGTTGTCTGTTTTTGGTTCATAACGAGAGGACCTAATTATATTGCATTTTAAGGTTTTGCTGTGTCAAGATGAAGTACGTTTGTTATGTTGGTTTTAAAACTGTTTCTTGAAGTGAGAACCTAATTTATATGTGAAGCATTATGCATACATGAATTGGTTGTTTGATATTACTGTGAAATTATGGGACTGCTGAAAATGCATTTGTTAACATCCTTTCTCATCTAGATCCTTTTTTTACAGATTTATTTTGTAATATGTGTATACCATATGTTCTCAAATCTAATCCGCACCAGTTTTTGCTGATTTCTTAAATGAAAAAAGTCAGTTCGTGGTTCTAATCCGCACCTTTCCTTCAACTGCCCCTTGCCTATGAGGCAGACTGATTGAATAATATTGGATGTTACCAGTGCTTTAACCGTTATCCGACTAACGCGCCGTGTGTGAAGTGGCCATTTAACTGCCAGTGGTTACAAATGCACCACAGCTGATGATAGTGATTGGGTGACAGATAACGATTCAGTTATGAGTGATGACGGCGAGTCTGATGAATAATAAATTATTAATATTATATAATATATAATATTATAAATATTAAAATAATAAATTATTGTATTTATTGTTTTTACGGCACATACAGCGGCTCTATCATTTTTCCAAAATCCAGCTCACGACCGCGAATCTAATCCGCACGTGATTCTAATCCGCATCTGATTTTTTTAGCCCCCTGAAACTGTAAAAAAGGTGTGGATTAGATTCGAGAATATACAGTAATTTTGATGCAGTTCTTTGAGTTCTTTTGAAGGAAAGCATAGCGTAAATGTATAACATTTGGTAAGTTTGTGTTATAACTGGTGGTAAGACAGCAGAACAAAAGTGTAATCCCAATTTTGAGTTTCAAAATGCCTTTCTGTGGATATTCCCCCATCCTCACCCCTCCCTTCTTCAAGGTTTGTGTATTGTGGACTTGCATATTGCTGACAGCTATTGAATGTAACCACTGATAGGATATGTGATCGGTGTTTACGGATAGATCCTAAATTAAGTCCTAAAACAGAAGGGCTTTCAGCCAAATGAAATACAGCAAAATTCTGTTAATCCCAACTCACGCAGGACCAGGCAGGTGGTGACTTACCCAATATTCCAGATTATCGGATGGTACCTGTACTAATTTCTTACTGGTAAATTTTTGTTAGTGCTCCTGCACTAGGGCTGTACAACTAATCAAGAGTAGTATTCCATTTGGATATCTCCTTCATCAGCTGGTACAGGGTCATTGCTGTGTTTTCTGGAGTCTTCATACCTAAAGAAGTTGATGCAGTAGGAGGCAGGGGGTCAGGAGATATCATGACAGTTGATGTACAGACATTCCTACAGAGGTCTTTTTGTAGATGTCATCAGATGTGTATGTTACATGGTTGACCCCCCCCCCCCGTTAAAAAAACAAAACTTCCAGCCTTGAGATTACTTACATGTGCCACTTTCTCAGGATTTATAATTTGTCGGATTAAAGGAATATTGCTTTGCATCTTGGCTCTTGATGCTATGTTTGCTTGGTAAGTTTAGAATACGGTGTTATAGGACATGTGTATCTGTATGCAGTTTGAAAAGTATGCAGAGATGAATCATTTTTGAGATGCTTGACAGGTTTGTTGGATGCAAGCTAATGTAAAGTGTTAGAAGTTTTGTGGGACGAAATACGCAGTACGCAGACCAGCCTCACTATTATACCCTTCATACAAAGGTCACATTGGAAAGTTTAGTTTTTTCTTGTGTTGTTTTGCGGTTACAACAGGCCACGATGGGATCTTGTGGCTTCCATAAGCCACTGGTTGTAGGCTGTTAAATGAAAGTCCCATCATTTGTATTATTTGTCTTGTAGAATCATATGCATGTGTTACACCATGTACATAGTCTGATCATATGATTCATCCGTGAGAAATTTCTGCCACTGTCACTTCACTGGATTGTCGTGGCAAGGTAGAGCTCTTTGCTGTTGTATAGGACGGTGTTTGAAAAAAGAGTGAGATAATTTGTATGTCACACTTACTTACTTACTTATTTACTTCATGATGCAGAGTCCTTCTTGAGAAGCTAACTGGTTTGCAGCTAGTCAAGAAATTCCGCGCATTTTATGGAACCCGAAGGTTCATTACCGCACTCACAAGCGTCCGCCACCTGTCTCTATCCTAGGCCAGCCCAATCCAGTCCACATACCCACATCCCACCTCCTGGAGATCCATCTTAATATTATCCACCCATCTACACCTAGGTCTCCCCAGTGGTCTCCTTCCCTCCGGTTTCCCCAGCAAGACCCTATACACCACCCTCTCCTCACCCATATGCGCCACATGCCCAGCCCATCTCATTCTTCTCGATTTTATCCCCTCCATACCATTTTACTTCCTGCGGTGTGTTGTGTGTGTGGGAATATTTCTAATTAGTTGAATTGTCTAGTATGCATTTCCTGATAGTAAATACATGGAACATACAGTGTACATGTTAAGAAAATTATGGCCTTGAGTGTTTTAGGTGAATAATATTCCATGGCAGTACAAGACTCTGGGAACAAGTTTATAGTCGTATTTCAGAAATCTTGTGGGCATGTGAGAATTTTAAGGGGCTGTGAGTTGTGAAGGTTGGGGATGAGGCAAGATTCATATAAGGTGTACGCCCATAAAATGGACAGCTGAGTTCCTTTAAAATGGGGCACCTTTGTCTATGTGATTATTAGCTGTTGTGCAAGTACAGTGTTCTCCATTGTAGGATTTTCTGTCCTGAATTTTTAGTTGACATTTGAGTCACAATGCTTAATGGCTAGTATAGTTGGATGGTCGTAATGTAGGGCACTCATTATGTGCTTCTGGCGAAGTTTTTACTTGAGGGTTGTTGATTCAAAACCTGTTAACACAGCGCAGTTCTGTAGAATTATGATGATGGTATGATCATTGTGTGGGCCAGGTAGCGTAGTCAGTATAGCGACTGGCTACGGGCTGGACGGCCCGGGGATTTAATCCCGGTGAGGGGTGGGATTTTCCGCACCTGTCCAGACTGGCCCTGGGGCCCACCCAGCCTCCTGTGCAATGGGTATCGGGTCTTTCCTGGAGGTAAAGAGGGGCCGGGGCGTGATGCTGACCCTCACCCCCTTCTAGTGCAATGGTCAAGAAAGAGTAGAGATATACCTTTACTCCGCCTATGGGCCGGCCTGTTCAGAGCCTCAGTGCCTGTACAAGGGTGCACTTTACCTTACATTTTTATGATCATTTTGGATATAAAGTCCAAATAGCGAATGATTCCGACAGATCATGACTGGGACAAAGGAAGCAAAGGAGTGAGGCCATTAAATTTGGTCCTCGTGGACAGCGAGGCAGGCATCTCATTTATGTAGGATCGTATGGATCTTGAGGGCCCCAGTTGACCATTTTGGGCATCTTTCATTGCCTGTGCCCTTCTCCAGAACATTCCCAGAATGAGTTTTATTTGGTCCACATTGATATGAGTATGTAATAGTTGAGGAAGCGATGATCAATATTTTCAGGCCCTCAGGAACCGGACTGTCTGTACTGTATATTATGTTCACCAAGTTTTGTTGTTTGATACCCTGTCTGGTAACTGAAGATATGAACGTCCACCTGGAGACATTTCCAGGCCAAGACTAACTGAACAAGCATGATCTCTGATCATATGTTTAATGTTGGCTGAGCTAGTAGTTGATTCAAGTGTATTGCATCCTGGTCTCTTGGTCCCAACCTTGTTGCTTGCTTCCAGCAGTTTCTATGCTCTCTGGTATGCACTTAAAACATGAAGCTATATGCCAAAGTCAACCACCTTCCAACCATCTGCTATGACATTCTTTTCAATGAAACGTGTTGAACAAAGGGTGGCTGCTGTTTGTTTTGTTTTTAAGCTTTTTTAAGTTCCTGATCAGCCATCTTGTCATGTTGCAGCCTCCATGTTCATTAGGTCAATATGTGTGCTGTATAACATATCAGTGGCCTGACATCTCAGTGGGATTACATAATGATGATTTTTCATGAATATGAGTAGCAATTTGTAAAATATTTGTGGGGAACAGCTGCCTCAATTTAAATTTGAAATCCAACATCTCAAATATCTACTGTCTTCATGGTCATGGAATTTATTCCTTGAAGAAGGAGGCAGAAAGTTTCAGGAACCCTGGATTTAAATTTGAAATGATACAGTTAGTTGCTTGGGTAGGTTTTATCACTCAGCTTGCCCAGAAACTTAGTCTTATATGAATGATAGTTTTTTGAATACCAGAATTTTAACTGTACCTTTTCTTATGCTTCGTACATCATGTGTTCTGACATTGGGTTTCAACTGTAACAGGATCATTGTTACTCACAAAAGTAAAGTTTATACACAGCACATTAGTTTCCCCATTTAAATTCAGCAGTTTGCTTTGCTTGTGCTTCACCCCAGCCAGTTTCCAAGGTCAGGCATGTCTTTTTACCATAGGCAAAGCATCTACATAACTGTACCAGATGGCAGTGCAATAACCCTTGCATTGTGTAAGACAGTTCACAGTTATGACACTTGTTGACAGGAGGAATGAGTTTCACTATGCAGGAGATATGTGAGTGGAAATAAAGTTGAAGTGGTGGCAGAAAAGCATATATAGTGTAGGAGTGTTCTGCATTGTACCGTATGAATTCTGCATGCTGTGCTGTGTCCTGAATTATTAATGATCAGTGCTGTATGTTGGTGTCTAGGAAGTGTGTCATCCCCGTTGTGTGTGTGAAACTTGGAAATTGCATATAGTCAAACACAACTGTATCACATAGGTGTATTTAATGGCTAAATGGACAACTGCATGTTTCGGTCCGTACTGGCCATTTTCAGGTTGTCTTAAGAGAACTGGCTTAGGATCTTACTACATGCATTGCGCGCGCACACGTGGTGTAGAGATCTCTACATGCAGGTTTTTTTATTTACAAAAGTAATTACTTTTGTAAATAAAAAAACCTGCATGTAGAGATCTCTACACCACGTGTGCGCACACAACTCATGTAGTAAGATCCTAAGTCAGTTCTCTTAAGACAACCTGAAAATGGCCAGTACGGACCGAAACATGCAGTTGTCCATTTAGCCATTAAATACACCTATGTGATACAGTTGTGTTTGACTATATACAATTTCCAATGTATGTTGGTGTGTTCCTGCTGAAATGGCATTGTATCTGGATTTATTGTTGAGGAAAATTGAAGATTAAATCACTGAGATGTGGTTGGCGTATTGTATGGTAGTACTGACCGTTTGTGTTGCACATTGTAGCATCACATTGAGGAACTGGACACCACATCCCACACGTCTGTTTTTATCACAGGCATATTCATTAACAATTAGCATACAACTGTTTGAATGTTGGGATTCTTCTGTAGCCAAAGTGTTTTTCAGTTTAAAAGCCCACCGGAGGATCATTGTTTTCCCTTCCAGATGGAAAGGGCATACATTTAATGGGAAAACATACTCTGATTTTTCCTTCAAAGGTTAACGTGCAGGATTTTATATGCACCTCAAAGCCATGTCAGGCATAGGATATTTAATATTTTAGGTGTCTTCTATCAGCCGATTGCCAGGGATGCTGTCTTTCACCTAAAGGGGAGTAGCGGTTGTGTGTCTGGAAAACTGAATCCTACACACTTCTGATTTACTCATCAGATTCATGTTTCAGAAAGTTTTCCCCTGGGTGCAGTTAGAAAAATAAATGCAAAGAATGTGAAAGTTAATCTTCAGGCTTTCTGCTGTGTGTGTCCACTCAGCAGCTGTGACATTCTGCAGTTTGTGACCACTGAGCAGCTTTGACTTTCTGCAGTGTGTGTCCACTGAGCAGCTGTGATTTTCTGCAGTGTGTGTCCACTGAGCAGCTGTGACTTACATGATGTATCTGCATCATATGTTGAAACTGCTTCAGTGTTTCACTGCTCACTGAATTCAGTATCTTCAGGATGACATGGAGGCAGGATGAAGTTATAAATGTATAGGTTGTGCCCTGTTTGTAAAGGCTGGACTGTATAGCATGGTTGTGTCCAGTGGTAAGCAGTTGTGCAGCAATGTAATTTTGGAGGAAAATATCTTGAGCCATAGTTTTCTTTGTATTCATAGTTGAAATTGTGAATATGTTTCACAGAAGCCATTTGAACAGTTAAAAATTCCCTGATAATGTGACAAGGTTATCAGTGTTGAAATGGAAGTGTGGAATTTTGTGGTCATAGCATGTTTAGAATTATCATGGAAGTCCTGGAGAAAACCATTAGAGGCCCCTCTGTCAGGATAACTGTCCCTAGTCCCAGGTCCCTCCCCCCCAGAACCCTAATTAATTCCAGAACTAGCTCCGTTTATACTCCATTTGTTCCAATTCCTTCAGTCTCTCCTCAGCCCAGTTTGTCTTATTTACATGTACCATTCACTGTTATCACCTTGGATTTGATTTGGTAACAATGCCATGGAGAAATAGTGCATAGTAGTGGAATAAAACAGCTTGTGTGCAGTAGCAGTGTCTACCACGTTAATCTGTTTGTAAACGTGTGAATTCTTCATATATAGTGTGTGAAATAAACACAAATTACCTGATTGATTACAATGAAGTGCAATATTAAGTGGTGTCTGCATTGAAAGTTGTTCTTGTTCTGTGTTGCTTTGGCCTGTTTTGGACCTGTGGTTTCCCTGTCTTCTGTCTTTGACCTTCTCCTTTCCTTGCTGTCAACTTCCAGTTTCCTATCTGGGACAAAACTACAACATTCTTCACGACAGCATCTTCGTGAACTGAGAGTTGTTGGCTGAATTTAACTCTGATTCATATTGGCTCATGTAACCTTTATTATTGCATTCAGTGAAGAAGTATATTATTTTCTTGTTTATTATCCAGAGCAACAAATGCTCAGCATATACAGGGTGTCCCAGGAGGAATGTGCCAGACTTCGGGAGGGTGTTCCTTATGTTAAAGTATACCGATATAACCCAAAACACCTATATCCAAAGTTGAACGGTTATGGAGATAATGGCCA
>Ga0131853_10011686_pt1 | contig 16085 bp, 9 predicted proteins | sample TergutLab28metaG_FD_92764 | JGI IMG/M metagenome (GOLD analysis project Ga0131853, IMG submission 92764) | Labiotermes labralis P1 segment gut microbial communities from Petit-Saut dam, French Guiana - Lab288 P1 (version 2) (version 2) | ecosystem: Host-associated > Arthropoda: Insects >...
AAAAAAACCCCGGGAACAGAAAAGATCCAACAAAGCCGTTTACACGGAAAAAGCCCCCGGACGGAACCACCGAATTCGCCCCCCCCCCCCCCCCCCCAACCCCCCAAGTACATCGCCGTATGTCTGTCTAGCTACCTCAGTTACAGATCAATAGACAGAGCAGCACTGGCACGAGGAAACTTAGCCAACGTCCTGTGTCTCCTGCCGACGACAAACCCAGCTAGCAGGGCTTTAGACCAAATCCCTGTGCAATATTAGTATGTGGTTGCGGCATCTGATTTTGTCTTCGGGTTTATTCAGACGTAACAGAAACAAAACGGAATTGGAATGTGAAAGATCTGCGTTATATTCGAGGGTTAGTTAAAGGTTTGTAGTATAAACACATCAAAGTGCTTGCTGCGCTTTTGTGATACAAAAGTGACTCATTAGATGACGCAATATTTTGAAACGGAATTTTTTTCTCCAGTGCAAAATTTTTACGCCTCGGCTGTGATGAATAATATGTGAAAGCTTTGTGATAAACCATTACATAATATGAAGAGTGAAAATATTGATTGGTTTAAATGTAAAGTGTGGAGAATTCCAGCCGAAGTTTGTTTACGATATGAACGCTGAACAGCAAGACAAACACGATGTGCGCAGAGGTACAGCACTAATGGACACAAGAGCATGAGCACAACGCTCAAGAATTAGGTGTTGTGTTTTGCTGAATGTTGATACGGCGGAAGGAGACAAAATACGGAGTTTTCGTAGTAACGTTTCCTTGGGAAATAGGCAAATCGAAAGAAATGGAAAGTACAGAATTAAAATACACGACGTAGTTGGCGAAAAGAAGGATCTGTCAGTTACATGAATGTTGCCGAAAATATCCTTGTTGTTATTGGCCATATTCTTGAAAAGCGTTGCGATACGGAGCGCCTAGCCCGTAGGCACAACAATAGTAGAGTAACAGTGCACGAACTGGGCAGTTGATGTATGTGGAAATTGTGTTGAGCGGTGAAGTTGTGTAGACATAACTCTGTGCTGGTGTAAGCAGATTTTGTTACAGGGTTTACTTTTAGAAAATAAAAAGTAGGTGATTTTTTTCCCATCTTGGAAACGTCAGTGATTGCATCAAGACGAACATAAAATAATAAAAAAGAAGAAAAAGAAGAAGTAAAAGAAGTTGTACCAGTAAACAAATCTTCCAACTGTTTTTCACTCATGGGGACCAACGCTTCAGGAATCTCTCATCACCTGATCTAGACGACTTAATTGTCAAGGTATGTAAATATCTATTATTTACTTTTATGTTTATTTGTTGTGTATATAATGACGTCAAGTTTACTCACTTTATGCAAGAGTACGTTTTCATGCCTGACTAACAAGAATTAATACCTTCATATTTAATTTAAGCTATAAAAAATTTAATTAAGCTATGAGGGATTAAGAGGTTTTGAGAGAAAATGTTCATATAAGTTCGAAATGGCAGTTTAAATGTCGCTACGCCGTACCTTCTCTGGTAGCAGTATTATACAAAACGTTTTTATGCTAAACGTGCAGGACATGAAGGACGAAACACGCTGCAACCTTATATTTCGTAAATAAACACAGCGTCCCAACTTACACCAAAATAAACTCGTACAATGTCATGAAAATTTTATTTGAACATATAACAACTGAGGCGTGTGTTTCTGTATGTTTCAATTCAAATTCCTACAAAATTGCATTTTACGCATTCATTGCAGTCAAATTATTTTCTTACACTGTTGTTTTCTATTGTAGATTAAATTTAAATATGCTATACTCATATTATTAGTAGTATTTTAGGTAATTTGTGTTTATCTCCTACTTTCATTCCAAGAATCACCAAGATGACGCTATTTAATATTACAATTATGGAGGGAATGGTGTTGATCTTTTTAGCTAATAATTACCCACAAAGGTCGATCCTAGTGGCCGCGCGGTTTAAGGCGTGGGCATGGGCCGTTCGCTTCCTGGGATTTCAGGTTCGAAACTCGCTGGGGGCATGGGTGTCTGTCTCATGTGTGTTGTCAGGTAGATATTTCTGCAAAGGGCCGATCACCCATCCAGATGAATGCTATCGATTGAGGTATGTCGGAGTGTGACCTCGTAACTTCTACAATCAGGAGACCCTGGCCCACTAGGGGCTGTTACACCAAGGGGAAAATAACTACTCACAAAGTAATTAGGGTAACATCAGCATCTCACAAATTTTTAAAAATCATACTCCATGAGGTTTTCATAAGGTGACATGGGAGAAAAGAGATTCTGTGTTCTTTGTTGAGGGATACAGGTATATTGGTACAAGCCAATTACACTGCAGCAGTTCAATTAAGATTACAGATCTTATTCCTTGTATTGTGTTACTTAATCAGCATATGGAAAAATACTTCAAGTATAAGTTGTAGATTAGTACTCTATTCTGCGTCCCATTAGTACTCTATTCTGCGTCCCATTCCAGACACTGATCTTTAAAATAAGCCGACGAGTTTCGATTACAGCTACGCGCAAAATAAAGAGCCGCTCCTTCTAATTCTGACAGCAAGCAATGGAAATCCTATAAGGACGTGGTCGGACTGCGTTTCGAAGCAGTTATCTCAGTTCTGCTTCTAGTGAGCTTCTGTTCACATACTATTGCCCCTCTCATTCGCAGTCAAAAGGTTATTGATCTGCTTTTCTATATAGTTTAGAGTAGATCCAACTGTACATGAATGCGAAACCATCAAGCAACAAATAGGATAAAGAAAATAAAACTCTACTCAATGTAAGACAATTCTAAATGGTTATGAAAGAGTACTCCTCTGATATCACAATAATTTAGTTTCTGTATTTTATCCATCGTTTAATATTTCGGTATTCCGAATGTAATACACAGTTTGGAATAAGGAATGTGTGCCTATCGTCATGTGAAGATGTGAATAGGCAGCTTATTTAACTGGATCAATTAGAAAGATTTAATCTGCACTGATTAATAGAAGCTCCTCATACCGAAAACTACTGTGTACTTGCCCCTACCCAACTTTTGGACGCAAATGACGAAACTCTTCCTACCGTTCGGAATACCAGGTAATATACAAAGTCCGTCCGCCAAGCCAGTAATTCTAAACACACAGAAAGTTTCGAAAGAAACTACGTATTTGCTATAGATGCTAATGCATTTTTTTTTATCAAATGCCATTTACTTTATGTATAAATTATCTTTGTATTTAGTAATGGTATTTCTTATAGAGCGGTCTTAATAATTATACGCCCGTAGTTCCATCTCCCGGAATTATGCAGTGGTGCTTCCTCCATATTGCACGTAATTATTATGTTGCTGCTACGATGTGTAATTTTGTTATTTCCGACTAAATTGCTCTCGCATACGTCAACAAAATATTTTAATTAACGTACCTAATATCTAAGTGTTTTTGAAGTTAATTTGTAGGAACCATAAATTTATTTTCCTAATTACCTAATCTGGATTATTTATTTTTTTATTGTCTATTTAAAGAAATTAAAGGCGTAAGCAAAATCATGCATAATTCGAGTGTCACTTTTTTCACCACGGCGCCACAGCCCTAGTGGGCCTCATTATACACGATTCATGATCACACTCAGACACACGACACTCGTTAGGACTCCTCTGGACGATTGATCGGCCCAACTCACAGACTTCTAGTTGACAACACACCACACGCACAAGAGACAGTCATCTATTCCCCCGGCGGGATTCGATTCCACAATTCCAGCTAGCGAGAGGCCGCAGACGCACGCCACAGACCGCGCGGCCACTGAGATCTGCAGTAGCAGATTTAATTAATTATAATAATAGTACTTATTAACTGCAATTTGGTTGTCACCCGGTGGCAGTGGTTATTTTACATGCATACAAAATATGAAATTGGTTACTAATAAATTTAAGTTGGGAGAGCTATATGAGAAGCATGTAGTGGCAACTTGGAATCTTGGGAACCATCTCAGCATTTGCTTTTAGACACAGGGAAACCAAGCTGTGTCTAGGTGGCCGGTCGCACGACCTTCCGAGTACTGACTTCTAGCCAGCAGTCCGGCATCTAAAGTAAAAACAGTAGTAAATTAGTACAAATAACACTCTGATTGTTTAATGTCATGTGAAATAAAATTTTGTCACTCCCTGAACGGTAAGAGTACAACCCATTAAGCCGTGTTTCTGGGATTTATGCATCTGATGATTTATCTTTCCCTGCATGAGCTGTATTTATTTCACACCAGACGTAATGACAATGCTGTCATAAATAGAAATATCATGTTTCGGTGAGGTCATAAAGACTTCTGTGTTCTATTCCTGTGCCTCACACGTCCAAGGTTATTGAACAAGAATAACAAAAGTGTTCTAAGCGCCTGAAGAATGCGGAGACTGAGGTTGATTGTAAATATAACGTGCAATGCCTTCCATTTTGTAAAGATGAAGAGTGTTAACGGCCTCGCTTTTACAAATAACCGAAAGTTAAACATAGATAATGGAAGAAACCACCACTATTATTTCTCCTGAGCCTTTCACTTAACTTCCTACTGGATGGTGGCTCATAGGTCATTTGTTGCTGTATTCACTGCAAAGACTATTTTACATCGAAAATTACGAGAAGAGGATTTAATCGTGCGAATTTTAAATTTGAAAAACCTGTCAGTATTCTGACCTCCGTCTGTAGGCAAAAAGGAAAACCACAGAAAATCCCGAAGTATTAATGTGTCTGCCGGTTGCAGTTAGATCCTGCTGTGTGCCGGAAAGAATTCAGAAGTTTTTCCATTTCAGATAACTTTATTGGTTTTCATACCATATTACCTGCCCATATTTTTCTAAGGTATTGTTCATTCTATCTTCCGAGTAGCCCCTTTTAAAATTCTGCATGTGCTTCCTTATTATACCAAAACAGCTCTATCAAAATTAAAAAATTTTTACTTGTTACGTACTTGTAAATTTTCTACAAGTTTGTCTGGTTTTGCTCCGAATTTTCTTCATCATTTTTCTCGAACACATACGATTTAAGACAACTGCCATCAGAATAAGACACATTTTCATACCGATATGATTTCCGTATTTTGGAATTAAAATACAAATGAACCGTATCTGAAATTACATAACTTCATCTGTTTTCACTTATTTTTACTAAATCCCTCATCATTTTCAGAAGTTATATTTTTCACAACCTAAGTTATTTTAACCTCAAACCATTCGTGGCTTGTGAGATTTAGAACTGTCACTGCAATGATGCTGACAGTAAGAAACTTCAGAGAAATGAAGCGTTGCCGTTAGGCGCGAAGTTCTGTCGAATGAAAAAATCGTACGGACCACGTCATCAGGGGCATTCAACTATTACCTTAGCCAGCCAATCAAAGAGGGATTTCATATACATGTTGCCTTTATCATTTTTTGTAATAAAGTCTTATCGTTAGAGAATTATGCACATTTCAACAGACACCCAAAACAATGCACAAACAAATACCTCTTCTTCGTTTACGTTTTCTTTCCCTCAGATTTTAGTCTCTTGCTCTGTAGAGTTGCCTTTGTTATAGGAATCGCAATAACATACAGATTGAGCCATTTTCTTTATTTTTACGGTTTTATGCATTGTAACCATAACACTTGTAAAGGTATTGAAACCAAATGCCTAAGTCAAACAAAAAGCCTCTAACTAGGCAATTTCGAGAATTTTTTAAACACAGGTTCTATAGAGGGCTCGGAAAAGGTTTTCTTTTATATAAGATGAGTGAATTAAGCAACTACGAAAAATGTATGATATAAAGCAACTAATGTCAGGATATTGAATTTTGTCTGTTTGGTTTAGGCTTCCTAAACATGAGAAGAGAATGGAGAATGAAAGAAATATATAGGCTTTACATTACAGGCTCTTGGTACATAAACCAATGAAAACCCTAGAAGATGGAAGGTTAATGTGAAGAAGTTTTATAATAAATGTACAGTTGTGTTTGACTCTATCTGTGGACAGCTGTTTACCCAACATTAATCTAAGTCTCAAAGACGGCTGTGACTGTTCTCCAGTATTGTCTATAGTATTAAGTGTTTTGCTTATTCGAGATCTGTTATTACACTATTAGCTTCTCAGTAACATAGCTGTGAGGCAATAAAGTCGGAATTTTTCATATTCATTCTAGGACGCCTTATGTTGGAAATTAAAGCAAAGCTAGTGAACAGCTCTTTAATGGCCGCATGTCGATTATAGATTGTAGTAGAATTCAACAAACATAACTAAATATTTGTGTGTTTCGTAGACGTAACTGAAGAATATTCAGCCGTGGAAGTGAAGTCACTACTGTCGCTCGAAGTGTTGTCCAACGACTCAGCGTCTGTTCAGTTTTCAATAACAGGGCTGTGAAAACGTAAAATGTTGTTTACCACCAAGTTTTAACATCCATAAATTCTACAGATCATAAAATGCACTTGTGTATAACACGTGGATCTCAGTGCACCACCCTACTTGTTCTGATTGTTGGATTCAAAAGAGAAGGTACGGGGTGGTAAAGGTGCGCAATACATCGTGAGGATTTATAAAGAGTTTAATAATAACAATGAATACACAAATGTAATTGAAAATGTACAAGAAAGCATACTCACATTTCGGCCAACGTCTAGCTCCTGCCCCTGTCACATCAAACCCCAAACAAACCTGACTGACATCATGCTAAATGAAAACAAATACGGAAGAAAACACAGACAATGCAGTTTAACAGAAACAATGACTAAGATACTGGGGTTCCGCCATGTCTCCCTTTGGGTAAGCAAAAAGATATTTAGAAACACAGAGGCTAGATGAAAATTTAGATGCTTTCTCTTCGAGAGCTCACACCTAAATCCAAAGTTTCAAGGCAGACTGGTAACAAGGATGGTCCGAAGAAGGTCGAATGGAGGGGAGGTACTGCACTATCAGCAGCATAACGACGTGAAAACAACCAGTTCCGAAAAAGCGAACACGGAACTTCAGAACAAACAGCGGTTGTTCCCCTCTATAAAATATTAGCTTACTGGTTTTTATTCTGAGAAGAAGTGTGTTCACTGCGATGTGTGAACTGAGTATTTTAGACAACTCCCCTTAATATTCGCCTTGAATTCGTCAAACAACTGGCGGCTAAGTTCTAAGCACCACGCGATGCTTTGTTTATTCTTATGGTATTCATTTCTGACCGTCTGACATGCACGATATTCAGTTCGTGACGTCACATGTGTAGACGCAGTAGTTACTGCTATATAGCTAGTAAAGTATCTGCAGGTTTTTATCGTTTATGAACACAAACGTTGTAGTTGTGTGTGAACTAGTAGCCTGTCTAGAGCAGCATATGTGCATCTAGCATACTGACATCTGTGGCCTACGATTCCATATGGACAGAATGTCGCGGAACAGCACAGCTATAGACCTATCATGTTGGTACAAACGGTATTTCTTCTGGCTAGTACTCCGCAGTATTCGGTTCGTACTTCGGTCGAAACGTCTGCTACAGCGGCCAAGGCGTTTTTAGGCCTATTCAGGCACTTGCGACAAATTCTAGGATATTGCCTCAACCTACAGCTTCGATCGTGCCTTTTACAATTCATCATTTACTAATCACGCTATGTAGAATGCAATAGTAACTGCTTTATAACTGAAGAATAAAATCCAACTAGATACCACTTATTACTTTATTATGTTTATATTAGGCTCAACATGTTTCGGGCACCATTATGCCCATCATCAGGAGCTCACGACGATAGCGTTGGTTACCACATAGGCCGTCTGGTTCTCGAGTTGCTGCTGGTTGGAAGTTAAGTGCAGGTAGGATGGATGAGTGTCCGGACCGAAGGCTGTACAGACTTCGGTCCGGACACTCATCCATCAAGGCGGAAAACAAGAAAAGATTTTGTGCACAGTTTGGTCTTTGTTGAATAAGTAGTCATTGATTACATAATTCGTAGTCACATTTTGCTCTAGCCGACAACAAAAATAAGTAAAATATCATTCCAGGGTCATTACGTTATTTGTCCTTGTTCGTCCTCCTTATTAACTTCACTTTGTAATATAAAAGTTACAAGATAAATGTGATTGTAAATTACTATCCAAGAAATGATATGAATGTAACAGATGTGTTTCTGATAATTCTTTTGCAGAATTATACTGCTTGTTATTTAAAATTTGGTTAAAAAGTTTACATTACCAGATAGCAAATGTAAATAGACTGCTTCGACTTAATGCTTCGGGAGTCGGCGCGAGGTAGCAGTTTCGGGCAGGTCTCTGCCTCTGTGACGTGTCACCCCGCTTGATAGCATATGCTAGGGTTGTTGATTCACCTTGAATTTCGGTCCCCCTATCTGTCTCATAGTTTCACTTAGAGAATTCTAAATTGCATCCCAATAATCCTCACCATAAATTGTAGGGTATCTATAAAATATTTCACGGTTTTGAATCATCTTTGTGAAACGAAGTGATTAAAGAAGTAGATTATATGTACGTAGATTTTAGGTATGCTCACTCATAATTCTTTAGTCAATGTACGTTGACAGGTTATTTTAATAATTCCAATTGTGTACTTTTAAGTAGAATTTTATATTCACTTTTTCTGCATAATACATACGAGTTTACCTTCACAGGTACTAAGAGTAATGTCGACATCGGGCAATAGTGCCAAGCTCCTTGTCGCTCGTTACAGCCGGGTTTCACATGCCATCTAGGCCTATTTGTAATTATCGTAATCACAGAAAATGGCCCCGTACTTACAATTCTGTAAGAGTCATAACGAAGCACCCAAACTCTATAAAACGCACAATATAACAACTGCTGCTACCTCGCTATAGATTTCTCCCCGATTCCTTTTGTCCCATGAATTCAATATTAGGCACTCTTTCTTCTTGCATAGGAGGTCAAAGAAGAGTAGCGTAATTATTTACGACAAAGTACCTAAAGAATAACGGATCACAAACATCGAAGTGTGAACTCGCCATCTGTCTGCTACTGCACTCTCCGAGTACTGAGTATACAGTAAGCCTTTCATGTGTTTTAATCCGCTCCACACGACCGATAGGATGGTTTCATATACTGCAAGGTGTTATTCGACTACTACCTACTATCATAACACACCAAATATTGCCTGAATTTTTTACGCATTTCATGGAGTCGGATGTTACTTGTCCTTGCATTCCATTTTTTATTTTCTACGTAATAAATTAAGCAGGAGTTACAAATCTCAGTTATATTTATAATGGCATCTTAACGTTTGTATTTCTGTTGTCCCTTACGTTCTCTCTTTCTCTCTTATTTTCTCTCTTCTCTCTGTGTTCAAATATTGTTAAGAAAATCTAAAATGTAAGCGTTGAGCTTCACTTTTATTACTGCTTATTTTAGATTGATATACTTTCACAGTTAATTATAAACCAATTTTAGTGTATACATCAATACCAGAATTTGTCTGCGACTTTTAATAATTCATGGACAGGATGGACAGGCAGACATTCCAAACACGTGATAATGTCTTCCACTTACGTAAGGACACGATAGACATAACCAGCGCAAATACCATTAATCCAGAACACAATAGATGTCAATCTCTCTGCTTGTGGCCTCTGCTGCTAAGATGCATAAACATAGGCACAGAAGCCACAGGATGTCTGGTAAAGTAAAAGTAAAGTAGTCAGTCTGCAGGCTATCAAGGCATGTGGAGAAGTGGATATAAATAACTCCACTCACTTTCAGCCTCATCACTAGATGTAGGTGTGTATAAGATGGCTGCATATCCTGCCAGAGTTCGAAACAGGAACCTTTGGAATCAGACACTTTCCCTGAGAAACGCGATGATGGATGTTCCTTCCTGTAAAGACTTCCAATACTATTTAAAGTTAAAGTTATCAAATTACCTAATGTCATCCGCGTCACATAGCTGCTTACACGTTGGCAAAAGTATAAAAGAGCCACTAGTGCCTCAACCACAGACATGCAAGTGAGTTGGTAAAATAAGCTTAGATCTGATATTGCACGCTGGACCTAAATCTCTAAGACGAATATTTCCACGGTAAAAACACTGCCTGTTGTCATTTTTGGTACTGCTTATGCTTGTGTGAATGCTATCTTAACACTGGGTTACACCAGTTGCCCAGCCGCTTGGGAGAGTCCTAGCCGCTGACGCCAACAGACACTCCGTACACAGTGACTGTTGCTGGAAATTTCTCTACAGTCACCAGCAAACGCCTCTCCGTCCACTGCGTCGCCTGATGTCGTCATCACACATGTTGTGCACTTTATGAAATGTGAGTTCTTATTGCTGGTTAGACTGGGTCCCCATATGGAACCTGCACTGAACCAGTTCATTCTAGCGCATACCGTCGCACCGGATTTTATAATATTTATTTTCTTGTGTTACACAAGCGTCTGCCATGACATAGCCTAAGTAACACCTATAGCTAGACGTGTTATTACAGATCACTGTAGCATACTAAAACGAAGTGAAGCAAGCAAACTGACGATGGAATTGTTACACAGCAACTGATAATCAATTTATCTTATCGCAGAACAGGAATACGAAAACTTGTGGCTCTTGTTTTACAGTACTATCCAACAAGACAGGCAATGTGCCCACAAACATAGCATTTTACCACGTTCCTGCAACAAATGTTGCCGTGGAAAAGCAATAAATATTACATATTGTGAGTGTGTGTTTGTGGCCTTAGGCATACAGCATGCACTGCGTATGAGCCATATTTCTTCTATGGCCGCTCCGGCCCTACAAAATTTTTCCAAATTATCTCACAAATTTTCGATAAAGGTTATTGAACATAACAGGCGTGCCTTGATTTTCTCTTCAATCTTTGTCTGAAACATTTCCCATTCTAAGAAGAATTGAGCGAGCTATGATCGAAAATGTATATTGGTCTTCGGGTCAAGTGACGTTATTCTTGACCGATTTCAATGAAACTTAAATTTTTTCAACAGATTTTGGAAAAATACTCTAACATCAGATTTCATTAAAATCCATCCAGTAGGAACCGAGTTGTTCCATGCGGACAGAAGGACAGACATGACGAAACTACTAGTCGTATTTCGCAATTGTGCGAACGTGCCTAGAAACGAAAGCGAGAAAGTAATGGTATTCATCGAAACAAGGAGAAACAAAAATTAAATTCTACCCAACTTGCAAATGACTGCAACAGAAACGTTCGCGGTCAATGCAGGTTTCCGACTTGGCAACACCTTGGGCACGTGTGACACTGCCACATTCGTGGTCCTCACAGCGGTACTGATAATATGTCTGTCTTACTGACTTACTGACTTACTTACTTAATTACTTACTTACTCACGTACTTACTTACATACTTACTAGCTTACTTACTTAATCACTTACTCACTCACTCACTCACTTAATTAATTAATTGTTTACTAACTTACTTACTTACTCACTTACTTATCCACTTAATTAATTAATTGTTTACTAACTTACTTACTTACTCACTCACTCACTTAATTACGTACAAGTACTTAACTACTTACTTACTCACTCACATACTTAATTACTTACTTACTCACTCACTCAGTTACCTAATTACTTACTTACTAACTTACTTACTCACTCACTCAATTAATTAATTAATTAATTGTTTACTTACTTACTTACTCACTCACTCACTCACTTAATTACATACAAGTACTTAACTACTTACTTACTCACATACTTAATTACTTACTTACTCAGTTACCTAATTACTTACTTACTAACTAACTTACTTACTCACTTACTTACTTACCCACTCACTCACTTAATTAATTAATTGCTTACTAACTTACTTACTTATTCACTTACTTACTTACTTACTTTACTTGCTTGCTTGCTTGCTCGCTCGCTTGCTTGCTTACTTGCTTGCTTGTTTGCTTGCTCGCTTGCTCACTCTATGCAGAAGAGTGCTTTTTGAGAAGCCAACCGGTTTTCAGCTAGGCAAGAAATCCCCCGCATTGTGTGGAACCCGAAAGGTCAGATAATGCACCTTTCTACAGTTTTCAAGTCGAATAATATCCCCGAAACTTGTTCTATAATTTTACGATCTTGTCCCAATAAGATCACACACTTCCTCCAAATTGCAGGTAGTTTCATGAGTACGACAAAGTAGGGCTTATATATTCTCGACGGATTCGCATTTTCACAGCTGTCTTGACTTCTTCATTTAACAATTGATGTCATCAGATGTTTCTTCAGTTGCAGCAAGGGAAGGGAGTCACATGCAGCCAAGCCGAAGTTGCTTGTCGATGTTGTTCCGGTTCTTCCACGCTTTACCCCAAGATTACTTCACCATCACTGCGTGTTCTTCGAGAGTTCCCGTTTAAGTTGCTTGGCACTTCAGGCTGGCATGTGCAAATTGTGCATCGCATACATACACAGTTCAATACTGAAGAACGCGACGTATAACAAATGTCCCAATATGTGGCTTTCATTTGTCGATGACCGTCAATTGATAGAACTTTTCTGCAGTCAAAACAAATCCGCTTATGCGATTTAATCCGAACTGATAACTGATTACACCGCCATTTTCACTGCTAAAATTCAGAGACTCCTAAGGCAGAGCAAAGAAACTCCACACAGAAGAGTGTAAAGTTCAATTAAATGAATGCAGTTTAATTCACGCTACCGGAGTTTTTGGTTTCAATAAAAAAATAAGGAATTAGTTTTTACCGTACTGAACTCATACTTATCTGTTTTTATTTACCGGCAAAAAAGAAGTAATAAGTTTAATTGTTTTTATTAGTAATAAAATATTCTGTACCAGTTTAACATTTATTTATTGTTTCTTCATTTGTAGAAAATCATTTAAATGCACAATTAATACTCTCTTCTATCCAGGGAATGAGAAGTTAAGTTTCACATCCACACAAGACAAGAGAGGAAAATGTATTTTTACTCTATCATATTCCAAGACATGTGCTCTTAATAAGACATACAGTTTGAACGTCACAGTGCAATATTTAGCTGCATTACTTTTGTTTATGGGACAATTCAGATCCAATTTTCGGACTATTCAAAAGTTACACGTGTTTTCCTCTATCCTATCAGGACATTGTAAATTTTATGCGCAAAAATAAATTTCGTCTTGTTAAATAATGTACGAAGTAGACATAAAGAGACAGAAAAGTTTAAATAGAAAGAAAGTATTTTACATTTCTCGGCATTCAATGATATTCATTTTGTGAAAATAGAAATAAAATTTCCTTTTCATATAAGATTGTTTCGGTTCGAGAGGCACAGTTTGAGGGGCATAGTTTGAGGGACACAGTTTGAGGGGCACAGTTTGAGGGGCACAGTCTGAGAGTCACAGTTCGAGAGGCACAGTTTGGCAGGCACAGTGTGAGAGGCACAGTTTGAGGGGCACAGTTTGAGAGGCACAGTTTGAGTGGCACAGTTCGAGAGTCACAGTTCGAGAGGCACAGTTTGAGAGGCACAGTTTGAGGGGCACAGTCCGAGAGGCACAGTTTGACAGGCACAGTTTGAGAGGAACAGTTGGGAGACACAGTTTAAGAGGCACAGTTTTAGAGGCACAATTTGAGGGGCACAGTCCGAGAGGCACAGTTTGAGAGGAACAGTTAGAGAGGCACAGATTAAGAGGCACAGTTTGAGAGGCACAGTTTGAGAGGCACAGTTTGAGAGGCACAGTTTCAGAGGCACAGTTTCAGAGGCACAGTTCGAGAGGCACACTCTGAGAGGCACAGTTCTAGAAGCACAGTTCGAGAGGCACAGCTTGACAGGCACAATTTGAGAGGCACAGTTCGAGGGGCACATTTTGTGTGGCACAGTTATAGAGGCGCAGTTTGAGAGGCACAGTTTGAGAGGAACAGTTAGAGAGGCACAGTTTGAGAGGCACAGTTCGAGAGGCATAGTCTGTGAGTCACAGTTCGAGATGCATAGTCTGAGAGGCACAGTTCGAAAGGCATAGTCTGAGAGGCACAGTTCGAAAGGCATAGTTTCAGAGGCACAGTTCGAGAGGCACAGTTTGATAGGAACAGTTAGAGAGGCACAGTTTGAGAGGCACATTTCGAGAGGCATATTTTCAGGGGCACAGTTTCAGAGGCACAGACTGAGAGGCATAGTCTGAGAGTCACAGTTCGAGAGGCATAGTCTGAGAGGCACAGTTCGATAAGCACAGTTCGAGAGTCACAGTTTGACAGACACAGATCGAGAGGCACAGTTAGAGAGACACAGTTGGAGAGGCACAGTTCGAGAGGCACAGTTTGGGGGCACAGTTTGATATGTACATTTCGACAAGCACAGTTTGATAGGTACATTTCGAGAGGCACAGTTCGAGAGGCATAGTTTGACAGGCACATTTCGAGAGGCACAGTTTGACAGGCACAGTTTGATGGGTACATTTCGAGAGGCACAGTTTGATAGGTACATTTCGAGAGGCACAGTTTTTGAGGCACAGTTCGAGAGGCATAGTTTGACAGGCACATTTCGAGAGGCACTGTTTGACAGGCACAGTTCGAGAGGCACAGTTTGTGAGGCACAGTTTGAGGGGCACAGTTTCAGAGGCACAGTTTGATAGGCACAGTTCGAGAGGCACAGTTGATAGGCACAGTTTGATAGGTACATTTCGAGAGGCACAGTTTGACAGGCACATTTCGAGAGGCACAGTTCGAGCAGCATAGTTTCAGAGGCACATTTCGAGAGGCACAATTTGACAGGTACATTTTGACATGCACATTTTGAGGGGCACAGTTTGAGGGGCACTGTTCGAGAGGCACAGTTCGAGAGTCACAGTTCCAGAGGCACAATTCGAGAGGCACAGTTTGACAGGCACAGTTCGAGAGGCACTGATCGAGAGACACAGTTCGAGAAGCACAGTTTCAGAAGCACAGTTTCAGAGGCAAAGTTTAACAGGCACATTTCGAGAGCCACAGTTCGAGAGGCACAGTTCGAAAGACACAGTTTTACAGGCACAATTTGAGAGGCAAAGTTCTAGAGGCACGGTTCAAGAGGCACAGTTTGACAGTCACCGTTCGAGAGACACAGTTCGAGAGGCACAGTTTTTGACAGGCACAGTTCGAGGAGCACAATTCCCTAATGATACTACAGCAGATTTCCTCAACATTAGGCGAATTTAAAATTTATAGTACAATAATTCCATGAAAATGTTATTAAACAATTTTCATTTCTTTTGCGATTTTGTCAACTTGCTGACCTCACGCATGGATGTGAACCCCACATCTGACGTTTCGTAGAAATTATCCAGCATGTTGAACTGAACTTTATTCTGTAGATGATTTTTCTAGCCCCATTTGGGTAAAGGTTTTCTTAAGTTACTTTTTAGCTTTCATAAATTGAATTGGGCGAATTCCAAGATATCCTTTGATTAAATCAAGATCCACAACCTATAAATTCCTACTCATTATTCACTAATATTTTCGCCACTCAGTCGACCAAATGTGACCTTGCCGATGAATCGCTTCGTTCTATTACACGGTCCATGCTCTCAAGGATGTATACAGCCCTTTCATGTCGATCGAGAATAATGTGGGGAGGAGAGGACCTTGGCCTATTACAAGGCTCTGTCCCAGAATCTGCCTGATATGAAACACTCAATCAAGAAGGGCCTTATTCAGGGTAAAACACGTACGGGTTTAGAATAAATATTCGGAACTTCGGAATACGAAATAATTCTAATCGCTTTAAAGCTGCATCGTAGCGCCGCAAGAGTACCTTAAAATAATTTTAAGAAACATTGACCAGAAGACAGAACAGTATATATTCTACTAATAAACATTGACCAGAAGACAGAACAATACATATTCTACCAATAAACATTGACCAGAAGACAGAACAGTACATATTCTGCCAATAAACATTGACCAGAAGACAATAAAATACATATTCTACCAATAAACATTGACCAGAAGACAGAACAGTACATATTCTACCAATAAACATTGACCAGAAGACAGAACAGTACTATTCTACCAATAAACATTGACCAGAAAATATAACTGTACATATTCTACTAATAAACATTGATCAGAAGACAGAACAATACATATTCTACCAATAAACATTGACCAGAAGACAGAACAGTACATATTCTGCCAATAAACATTGACCAGAAGACA
>Ga0131853_10011687_pt1 | contig 16084 bp, 7 predicted proteins | sample TergutLab28metaG_FD_92764 | JGI IMG/M metagenome (GOLD analysis project Ga0131853, IMG submission 92764) | Labiotermes labralis P1 segment gut microbial communities from Petit-Saut dam, French Guiana - Lab288 P1 (version 2) (version 2) | ecosystem: Host-associated > Arthropoda: Insects >...
ACCCCCCCCCAGCCGGTCTCCCACATTTACTTTGGTGGTGATAACCCCCCCCCCCCACCAAAAAGAAAAAAAGCAAATGTTTCCGTTAGGAGGGGGGGGTTTTCCTTCGGGCCCGTGCTTGGGGGGGGGGGGGGGGGGGGGGACTTGATGACAGCTCGCGTCTCGATGTTGTTGAAATCGCACGCGTCCCTGACATGCTTCCAAGCTTGTTTTCCTTCCTGGTCGGGCTAAGGACTTACAGGCACCCCGGTAAGAGTTGGGTCTCTTGTGGTCCACAACTCAATTGTTTGTCGTAAGGCGCGATGTCAGAAGACCCGCCGAGAAGAAAACCATGGGATTATAGGACACCAAACCGCCGTATGTAATACAAACGCAAAGTTTCAACAATTTGAACACGACATACGTGCAAACTACTGTGGTCGGGATATAAGATCTCTATCCGGTACACAGCGCCGAACGCCTGAGTTCTCAAACACGCCACCTTCATGGCGTTGATCTCTTAACGCGGGAAGCAACAATATGGAGAACGTGCGCAACATTTTCGATTCACACCTGATGACTCATAACCAACAGGTTATGAGTTCATAGTCTACACAAAATTTTTCACACAGGGCATTTGTAAATATCTCTGTACTTATTTATATACGTTATACATGATTTCATACCGCATAAAAATATATCGTAATGTACTCTGGAATGCACATAATCTCACCTTCACCTCTGACGTATATAATCGTAACTAAACATGCTCTTTGTGTGTACTCCCTGATGAAGGATACGTGTATCAGACGTAACATGTTGGAATGCTTTTATATTAATATATACCGGTGCATTAAATGGAAATAGGTCTTATCTGTTTCAAACTTACTTTTTAAGTTCTCAAAGCAACCAATTTCAATATCTGGAAGCAGTGGTTCCTACATTTCGAAGGAATCTATTCATATTCTCAGGAAGCTGAAACGACCTTCAGTTGTAGAGGAAACTCAGGGTGGACCATAGGCGAGACCACAATCTTCCCCACTGTGACTAATACCGTACGGCAGGAAATACGTCAAACTCGTTTAAAAGGTGGTTATACGACACCACAGCGTTATGATTTTCGATAAGGCAGGAAGTCACTGTTTCTTATAGCGTATAATACAGAATATAATAATGGCTTGCTGTTTCAAAATATACATGCTACCGGAACAGTTTACGGCACGGAATTTTATAACTTGATTGCAAAAATAGATAGGCAAAACATAACAATTTTGAAAGCTCCTTCTCTTACAGAATTAGTGGTCAAATATTCCTTGCATTCCTGATTATCCTCGCTACACATCACCTGCGCAAAAATTAATTTCAAACGATCTGTCTGTAAGGTATAATAAATGATACACGTGAAGGAACTCGATACATGCTCTTTACAGCAGTAATCTAATTCCCAGTTCTGACTGCAATTTCTGATCATACTCGGAAAAAGGTAGTAGGTCCCATTTTACTACACCCCACTTCCCTACATTATAAAACGTTAAAAGGAACACAATACTTGTATGTTCCTACAGTTAAGTAGTCCAGTAATCTAGAACAGTGTTTCTCAACCTTTGTGAGACCGCGGCCCGGTAAATTCTTTTTTCGTAAGACGAGGGCCCGGTCCCAACAGATTTACTCGTCAGTACCTTTCGAATTTTTTTTTAAGTTCATACATTAAACTAACATAAGTATTAAGGTACGTTGACAAATATAAAATTACATTTAATTTAGTTATCAATTCCACGAGAATCTCTCGCGACCCGTTACAATTGATGCCGCGGCCCGGTACCGGGCCGCGGCCCAGCGGTTGAGATACACTGATCTAGAATGGACTGAATGTTCCCCCGAGTTCGGTCAGTTCATATGAAATGATATGATATTCCGAGACTTCACTTCTAACGTGAAAGTCATTATGCCCAAGTCAGGAACTTAAAAAAAAACCTTGCCAAGAATCGGGTTTAGAAGCGCTGACAGGGCAAAAAATCTTTCGAGGTATGTTATGTCAAAATGACATTCGCTATCAACGGCATTTTTGAATGCAGATTCTATCAAATGTCGAACCACTTTACTAAAGTACGCTACGAATTGAGTTCCATTTCAAAATATCGTCATTCTTACGCGTCTATCGAAGCAGTTACGTTCACAAATAGGCATCACACCCAGAATGCTAAGCCCCCTCGGCTGAAAACTCACAGGAAACTGGTCTGGAGTCAAAAACCGTCAGATTTCGTGGTACAGGCAAGTAACGCGCGGTGGGACGAAAATAGCGACTTTCACTGTTAGTGTTCAGTTTACAAAATGCAGCTCGCTTTCTTGCCGCAGTCCGGACAGCTCAGTCGGTATGGTGGCTGTGCTACGATCTCGCATTCACAAGAAGCGTGGTTCGAATCCCAGCATGGGGCGAATGATTCTTCTTTCCTCCGAAACGTCCAGACCGGCTCTGGAGCCCACCCAGCCTACTAATCAAGGACCCTCTCCCCGGGAGCAAAGCGGCAGAAGCATGAGGCTGACCAGCTGCTCCATTTAATGCCTAAGTTAAGAATCAGTGCAACCAAATTGCAGGGCCACTACTTCACCTCCTACGCAGTAATGGAGCTCCCCCCCCCCAAACAAAGACATCTGATGCACACAAATAAACACGAAATAATTATTCTCCGTGAGAACATCTAGAAACCAAAAACAATCATAAAATTTTTATTAAATGTCAATTTAGCATTCTTGCTAGTAGTTTAAGATACTGTTCATAAAAGAACTCTTATAAGAACCTTTCACTTGGTTGCTAACAGATCTTGCTGAGCTGATAATAAATATGAGGCCACAAAACAGGTGTGTTCTCTAAGTACTTACTAAGTTAAAAAAAAGTTCCGGGACCGAAAGCGTTCGGGAATCGCTGGTGCAGACAACGACAGGGATGCTACATTGCACATTAACCAGACAAAAATTAACCTGAATTATATTTCAAGATTCAGATCGTACCGCGCAGTACACACATGCCATCTCGGGTATAAAACGCAGCCATTTAATGTTGTGTATGAAAATTTATCGCTGTTTGCTCTGACAGCCATACGAAACACATAAATTCATTCTGTGTGCAGGACGAAGAATTTCTGAATGTTGAACTAGTGGTACATAAAGTAACTAATGGGCTTTAAAGGTTAACAAATTACGCTGTTGTACAATGTAATGAAGTATTCTCCTTGTACACAATTAAAAAGCATAATAAGAGAATTTTCCCAATAAATTTCACCGTGAATAAATGTACACACACACACACACACACACACACACACACAGGACTCTCACCCACTTTAGCATACGACGCGGTCTAACGGTTAAAAATCCCGCTTCACATTCGGGAGCTCACGCCTTCAAATACCGACTCGTCCACGGATTTCTGTAGCTTTCCTCAGCTTCTCCAGCAGAAGGTCAAGGAAGCATACCTTAAATGAAGCAAGCCACGACTACTTCCCCTCAGCATGCTGGCCGATTTACCGCCCACTAATCATCTTGCAATTCAATGCTACGCAATTTACAGAAGCAAGGTTAGATAAATAAACGCACCTTCCACGTCACATGATTTTATGCAGTCAATCGGTGAAGTGCAGCAAGATGACTTCATTGAAATTCCACTGTACACCCCCTCATACTAAATTTCATCAAATTCTGTCATGTGGTTTGGGAAACATGACACATAGGCCTTGGTGGACGAATGGACGGGGAATCCCTTCCTGAATTATGAACTTTGCATAAAACTTGGTAGAGCAGAAACTGAAATGGTCAGTTTGACACTACAATGTTGTAACTGGACGTGACAATTACAACCACAACTGCGATTCTGAAACTGCCCCGTGCAGACCCTGGCATGGGCTTATCAACTTCTGTTCTACGCTAAGGAACTCTGTAGGTTGTTCTAAACTGTATTAGCGGGTTTATGGAAATAAGTGCGGATAAGCAGGACTGGCTACATAGCACAGAGACGGCGCAATTACAAACATAACAACCCCAGAGTTAAGATGGCGCAGTATACTAATGACTACTTCTTTGAACGTTTCTATAGGTACACGGTCAACCTGAGCTTACGTAAATGACACAAGGCCTCAAATGCCCACAAACCCACCCACAATAAAACAGCAATTTTGTCCTTATTCGCCCATTTCCTTGTTAACTGCTAAGCCGAAAACTGCAGTACTATACCGACCGTAAAGACTTCGAGACCCGGTCAACTTCCCGGTCCTCTTCATGTTCTTCGCTCATGTTCTTTTTCTCCTGAAGACTTACGGAAGTGCAATAAGTATGATATTAGGATACGAACCAGGGATTTCTGAAGGTGAGGTCCCCTTCCCCCTCTACCATTCCCAACTCGCAACACATTTTACATGTGAGGCACTGAACAACCTAACAACCACAGTTACAACATTCTGTTTCAATGTGGTGCCAACTAACACCTATGGCAAACTGCAACCGACATATGTTTGCGTGTACTGAGAAGCACTAACATGGCGACAAGTGGAGAGGTATACATGAGGTTATGTTTACAGAACAAACAAAACAGAACCACCCGTAAGTCGAGCACTGTCCACAACAGATAACAACAATAATATTTAACACTTTCACTGACAAGTGTATCAGCACTAACACTATACCCACCCTTCCACAAAACAAGGACTTGTAAGCTCATTACTGTACAAACATTTACGAAGTTTAATGCCATTCACTTCCGTGCATTTATAAACAATTCACAAAGTAACACCAACAAATGCACTGTATGTTAAAATTACATGCAATTTCACATACAATCCATCAAAACTCCCACAAGTTTCGATCTTTCTTAGGTCATCTGTAGGGAGTGTTTATATCAATGAAGCACATACGCTTAATTGATGTAAAAAAAAACTCCCTACATGCGTTGGGGTATAAGAGGCCTTATATGGACGGACGGCACAACAATTTAAATTCGCCAAGCTTTCGCCGTAAAGCGTTTATGCCAAATTTGACGTTCAGGTGACAGCCCATCTTGATAAACTCATCGGGACGGTTCCGTCCTGATCCTGCTCGCAAGCTGTCAGCACACCTGTATGACACATACCATTGCTGTGTGTAGAGTGAAAAAAACTGATGATGGACAGAGGAACTGTCCGAAACATGTAGAGTTTTATTCCAAAAATAAATTTGAGAAATTAGTGCATCTGGTTGGTTTTATTATATGAAGCGTTTATGCCAAACTTTGAATAGATCTGACGGCTTCGTTAAGTCAAACATGCGTGCACACGACTGGTTGTGGGGCTACTACACAACACACATTATGTCACGCACAGAGGGCTAAGCACTCACGGAAATAAACTGCTTTAATAAAGTGAATGAATTAGAACCTTCTAGTGTAACGTTATTAACTCGCGTGACTACCGGGATTAAAGGGGTGGCCAGTAGGTGAACTTACCGCAATGGTCTGTGCTCATTTTCTCTTCCTCGACGAGCTTCCAGAACACCAAGCGATACCCTGAAACAGATATACACGCTATATATATATTTATTACCAAAAACTGCCATAGTTAGCATGCACAAGATATTTACTCCGACATGTTTCGGCTACTGAGAACAGCCATCGTCATGCGGTATCATTTCACAAAGTAAGTGCAGGGTCTTTAAACACAGCACCGTCGTCATTGGTAAATGGTATGTGGTACATATACATAAACTTAACTATAATATCAGTATGTAATAGTAATAAATGGGGACCGCGGTGGCACAGTGGTTAAGGTTCTGTGCTACAAATCGGAAGTCGCTGGTTCGATCCCAGCTGGTGTCATTGGAATTTTTCATTGACATAAAATCCTTCCGATCGCACTATGGCCCTGGGGTCGACTCAGCCTCTAACAGAAATGAATACCAGGAGAATTTTCTGGGGGTAAAGGCGGCCGGTGCGTAAGGCTGACAACCCTACCACCATACTATGCCGTTGTCATGAAATCTGGGAACCTTAACTTCCTGGAACCCACTGGGCCACTCCAGGCCTGTACCGGGACTGCTTTATCTTTACCTTAATAAATAAAAACGTTTAAATTATAAAGAGTACGAGGGTCGGCCAAAACTAATGCACATACTCTGGGTTCTTTACTGTCCACTGTAAGGAGAATAATTCAGGTGTAACTGTACTAATATCCTGCTACCCTACCACACAGTCCCCGCCATTATCACACTGTTGGACGATCTTACCCACCTCGCGATCATCTTTAAATTTTTTTGTCGCCAAGATCCTAGCCTGAGCGCTGGAATCACATCACAATCGCTCGGCGACGAATTCCACTGAAATAAACCGAGCCCTTGTTTTACGTCCTCGTTGCATTCTTGAAAAAGCGAGGTTAAATACAAAAGGCGCACACAGAATATATTCCCATCAGAAATAAGAGGTCAGCGTCCTAGAACACAGTCAGCCAAAAAGGTGTTACACAGCAAATGAGAGAGCGCAAATTAGAAGTGTTCTAAATTGGCAAGGGGTGTCAAAGCAAAAAGGTGTAAAACAAACGGGCGTAAAAGAAGGGCTGGGTGTACTCACAGTCCCTGTGGGTTCCTTACTTATGAGATTCTTACCTACGTCGACTGATTTCTGGCAGACCTCGTACTAACACAGAAGACTACACTGCTTTGTTCGACTTGGGAGACCAAGCTGCACACAAACAAAACTGTCAACTGGCTGTAGCACAGAAACGGAACACAACACGCTGCTGATTTTCACTTTCAGGTATCGTAAGATAAACACAGGCCCGAATTTCTTATCTATCCTGCCAGTTGGGCAGGCTCGATTCACTGTTAAGTACACCTAACGTACTCTAACATTCCCGTCTGTTGCTTCCTCCAACGAACCTAACGGACGCGACCACCGTCATTTACGTGAAAGTACCGCTGCACAATTTCTGGACGTTTCTTCATTCCCCCTTTTTACGGAATAGTTACTTTCAATTTCTTCTCATTTTTTACATTACATTCCAATGTTTATTCTTTAAATTACATGAACAAACTCAAATTCAGTCCGAATGCTTTATTAATTACGGAACCGTTTGCCTTGCTGATTACATACGATACCGCGATACTGGAAAGGAAAGCAGCCACATCTAGAGTGAAAAAAAAACAGACTTTGCTGCCAGTTCGGTATAAAAAAGACTACCTCAAGATTTCGAAACGCTGAAGTAAAATATTTAAGCACTAATTAGATATGCACGACGACTCCAGAACGAATGCATAATCCAGAATAGTCCTATGACAGAAGTAGGGCGAACAGTACAGCAGTCAGCTCAATGTGGCAGTTATATTTACGCTTATTCTAACGTATACAGCCCCGACTTCAGCAATGAACTCTGCATTAACCTTCCGGTTATTTCCTGCATGAATAATAAAATGAGTAGCTGTTGTCCTGAGTTCCACTTCCAGCCACCATTTCTTAAAATCCTGAATATGGTACACATGAATTAAAGACACAGTGTTACCCGCTCATGTACGTGAAAATCTTGTTAGAGTTGTTTATACAGCAGTATGCTTACCACAGGAAATTCGGAGATTAAACAGGCGATTTTATAACAATACGCTGTGGGAAAGACACAAGGCGGGTAGTTTCCAGTCTACACTGCGGGGCTACTACAGAATAACAGAAATATACCTTAATATGCTACTGTGAACATATCCGCTATTATTGTTTGTCTGAGTTAAAGCTGGCACATGTAAGTTACAAATCCCGTCACCCTCATTACATGGTTAACGCAGCAGAAATGTTTGTGGCTTACATCCGTATTGGATCTTCGACATACATCCCTTGCTGCCTTGTGTGTTAATCACAACAGCAAAAAAAACAACTAAATTATAACAGTTCCCACCGTCAGCGCGATTTTATATGACGTTATAAAAGACCGATGTTAGCACCAATTGCTGACTCTTTCCCACGCACTCTCCACCATCACACAGGGAAGGGCTCTGAACTCTGAACTTTCAACAGACGCCACGACAAGCGTAATTTCAGGCTTTCACCACAAAGCAGATGAGATCTGCGCTCTTAAGGGATGTTACGCAGCGTATGGTGGTAACTCCTCACCGACGTTTCGGGACAACTTATCGGACCCATTTTCAAGGGACATGGTATTATCTTTTGTTACAGGTCAGTACACTTTAAACATCGAAGAATGACTCTTGAGAATGGGACCGATAGGTTGCCCCGAAACGTCGGTACAGAATTACGACCATACGCTGCGTAACATCCCAGAAGGGCGCAGATGTCATGTTATTATGTGGTATACTGTACGGTGCTGCCAGCATCTTACTACATATACTTACATGATGAGAATGGTAAAAATTAATTTGGAAGTAAAGAGTCGTGGTCCAATTACGGGTGGTATCCTGGAAATTGTCTGGAAGGATTGCTAAAGTCACGACAAATCGCAGGGCAGATGGTGTTCGGCCCGAGAATGGAACTGGACATCTGCGGAGTACCAGGAACAGGCGCTACCGCTGCAGCCACCCGGTGGTGTTGGTGACATGTGCAGAGAGCACGGGTTATCTGATGGCATGACGGCTATATGACATTTTCCAAGTCCTTAAAGCAGGGGAAGCACATCACACGCACACGCTATACAGGAAGAGTGAAATGAAAGAATAACACCTGACCGTAAGTACAGTGCCTCCTGACCGGCCACCGAGCCATGGAGTGTCCTCAGCCTACGGACGCCGACGGTCTGCAGACACAGCGGACACCTGCAAATATGCCGATTAATCGGGCGTGAACAGCACACAGTAAACACCCACCCATGTTGGAGGATAAGCAGAGTAATAACCTCTCTCCGCAATAAAAAAATTAATACGTTACGATAAGCGTGAACAAATTTTACAAGAGTCTAGGAGCCACCTAAAAATTCTAGGCGCCAGATGTGTGACATGAAGGAAGTCCCAAACTGCGAGCCCACAAATATTAGACGGCATCGTACAAAACTGAGTCATTCTAGCGGCCGGGGTTTCTGCATTCCCGCGTTATGAGATGTTACACATAACCTCGGAGTCTCTGGAACGAAGTTAACAACAGAAAACTTCCAAAAATCCCGAGTCTTTACAGGTAAAGTTCACACAACACAACAGCCAGACAACCATCACAGCATGTGATTCGGGTTCAGACCACACCAGAATTCAGGCGACTAGCCGCAAAATTCTCACCACGGACGCCCCTGTCCACTTCGGGTTTTCTTTCACAATTATCATTCCACCAATGCTACATGTGCGTTCATCGACCAGTTGTAGCAATGAACAGTGTGCCCATTAGAGGCCACAGTCCAACAGACACGTAGTCTATCTACCACAATAATCAAACAAAAGGTCAGACTGGGGGCCCACACGGGACAAGAACGGTACCTGACCATCAGGAAATTATACGTTTTTCACAACAATGAGTATGACAGTCGCTTCGGGATAGACTTTGTTGTGCATAAGGCAATCAGACTGTCCATTAAGAAAGCGGTTGTTGGTGACAGTTTGCCATATGCAATACTAAGATGACACGAGTACGCTTGTATGATCTGAATCCGACTTGGATACAAGTGATAGAGAAACAGCTTTCCTCAAGAACTGCATCCCGCATTCGATCACACGAAAATGTTGTCAGGAATTATTATTATGAAACTGGCAGCTGAAAAACTTTACAATGAAGACAAAGTGCCTGGATTAAAACAGCAAACTTCGTCCTAGTCGGTATGTCTCTACTAGAATACAATTTTCCCAACACAAATACACTTGACCCTCTGTCTTGATGGGAGAATGCACAATCACATACATAGTTTCTTGGTGGATAATAGATAATATACGATAATCAGGTATAACAGTTCTGGCACCTACACATGTCCGGCTTTTCAGAAGTGCTGTGGGTATTGGCCAATATGTGGTGACTGGGAGGGAGAAACTCTAAGTACACGAGGAACGCGGAAGTTTGATATGCGATATTCGCTCTAAAGAGCTTCAATGACGTGCAAGCCAGCCCACACTATGAAGTCGATATTTAAAAGCAGCCTGCAGGTTTGCAAACAATGGATGCCAGTGTGGTTTATAGTATGGCTTAGGGAAGACTTACAGAGAGGCCCAAAATCAGCAGATCTTGTAGAGGGGTACGGACAATTTAAGAATGGGTACAAACCGATCTGGTAAAGTAAAAGAATTAGATTTGTACAAAAATCTAAATGTGCCAGGCAATTACTTATCAGCTGTTTAACGCACGCTACCTGCACGTACTGTACATACGCAATAATAAGAACGCAGTCCGTCGATGCACGGCTTTTATTGCAGCTAATGTGAAAGCAGCTACATACGTCTGTTGCATGTTCTGATACACGGCCTGACGATGACTACGTCACGTAGCCGAAACATGTAGCTGTTTTCATATCTACTACAATAAAAGTTGTATATCGATGGGTTCAGTTCTTATCGTTGCGTCTTGTATCAGCACGACGGGAATGTCATACTTTAAGAGCATACAATATGCACAGTAAAAAAAAAGGTAAAGTGATCCCCTTACAGGCCCGGTGTGGCCCAGAGGGTGGGTGCAGGTATAGCTCTACTCTTCCATAACTGCGGCACTAGAAGGGAGTGAGTGGTCAGCAGAATGCCCCGACCGTACTTTACCCCCGGGAGAGACCCGATACCCATTGTACAGGAGGCTGGGTGGGCCCCAGGGCCGATCTAGACGGGCGGAAGATCTCGTCCCCACCGGGATTCGATCCCGGACCGGTATAGCGACTGACCGTAGTCAGACGCTATACCGACTGAGCCACCCGGCCCACACGACATGCACAGTTTGAGGTCAAAATTATGACAGGAAAGACGCAAAGGTGCAACGCGGGCCGTAAGTTATGGAGAACAGAAGAATTTCTTGGCATGCAGTTATTCGAAACCCAGTATCCTCGGGTTCGCAGCCTAGTCCCTATACCTACTGTGCTATCCCGATTCCAATCTACATACAACCGGAATGTTATTAACGCTAATGTGACTTCAGAATGCACAGAAACTGTCAACCTCAGCTGTTTCATTGCTTTGCCAGCAGAGAACCGTGGATTTGCAGTATAATACATGGATGAAAAAGATTCTATTCGCACAAAAGCCACTGCATTTTGTTTCCATTGATGATACGTCGTTTTCCAGGCAAGGTTAAAAGATTACACTCTTCAAGGACTACTCGATCATTAAGATAAATGCAACGAAACCATTCGACATGGTGAAACATCCCAGAGGGCTTAAATCTTCGAAAAGATTCGAACTTTATGTTCTTTAACAATGTGGTTTTGCTCTGCATGCTGCACGTTTCCGGTTCGGAACTCGACTGGGAAACCGGTTAACCTGACCTTTTTTTTTTCTCGTGGTTTTAACCACTCTTGTCCGAATAAGTCTTGATACCGCAACCATTTCCAATCTAACTTCGGACCTGTTACATCTGACCTGGTTGCCCTGCAACATTCATGACTCTCCGACTAATTACAGAAAACTACAAATGAACAAGACCATGAACTTAAAGGATGTCGTACGGTATGGACTGGTAGGTACCAATGTTTCTGATGAACATGTTGTGTACACATTCTACCTTGAAGATGGAAGCGGTAGGTTCCTCTCATACAAACACTGTTACATAACTAGAATGCATGTCACACCCAGGAACGCCGTAGTCTCAATAAAAGCATCCGTCAAACCCTCAAATCTAACCATAAAATGTGAAGCACAACACCGAGTTCCAGAAATGCGATAATGAAGCAAAAGAAATGTGTTACTGAAATGAAACAGCAGAACTGTAGCGGCGAGCGCGAACAGGCTAAGAAAAATACACAAGAAAGGCAGAAGTTTAAGACGAGAACGGAGCTGGAGAACTATTTTCTGCCTGGGATAACGACACGCCAAAGACTCTCTGTTGTTTTTATGACCAGTCGTAAGAATCGCAATGTTACGTTTCGCCGGATTTCATTTCACCACCCACAGGCCCGCTGAAATCCCGAGTGGATTTGTCACGAGCACAGAAATCTCGTTCGGCCTTCAATTCATTTTGCTTTCTCAGGCTTCTGTCGAGAATCATTCCGCATGATCTACAATGTGTAACGGATCAGGTGACGTGGTGAAATGTCAGAAGTCAAAACAGAATGAACTAAGCATTCGAATGCTACCATTCTTGCATAATAATAATAATAATAATAATAATAATAATACGTGATAATGAAAGGGAATATGTATGTTAATAGACGTTGCAATCCCAGGAGACAGAAATGTGATTAAAAAGGAAGCCGAGATGATTCTAAAATATATAGATCTTACAATAGAAATACAGCGCATGTGGAATGTAAAAACAAAGGCGATACCAGTAATAATAGGGGCGACTGGGACTATTTCAAAGCCATTCAGAAAATACGTGAGCAACATACCAGGATAACATGAAGTCAAGGAACTACAGAAAACAGCCATATTGGGCACTGCACACATACTGCGTAAAGTACTGATGTAAAAGTACAATAGATTCAACACTGAAACTAACTATATAAGCACCATGAATTGTAACAACAGAATAGCTGCAACACTGTATTCCCTAGAGACATAGTTTGTGTCAGGAATATAAGTATAAATACCCTGCATAACGGAGATGATGATGATGATGATGATGATGATAATAAAGACGAATTAACCCTTAACCCGCTAACGTGGAAAATATGGTGAGCTCATAATAATGCCTGCAGATGGCAGATAGGATTTAACTCGGCGTTTAAAGAGTTAAACTCGGAATAACTTAATATTAGGTTCAAAGAACAATAGCAGTCAAGCTCAATCTGAGCGTTTAAAACATGTTTCTGTTTCTTGTACAAGCCACGAGATCTCGTACTTGACTTTCACATTACAAATGTGCTATATCGAACCTTCAAACTACTGTACAGCTTTACGGTGGTTTACATAAAAAATCGGAAACATGTCGGTGAGGTTTTTAAATATACACGTTGTACTCGGCTGTTACTATTTATGTGTAACTGGACAACGGGATGAACAACGTAAACGTAAAGATAATAGTAGGCCTATCCGCGCTGCAGATTACACAAACTGTAGCGGATACTACGGATAACATACATACATACAGACACACATACATACATACATATATACACGTGATAGCTTATGCCGATGATTTGATGATTTTAGTTAAAGGAACAACTCAAGTAGAAACTGAAAACTATGCCAACACAGAGACACACAAGGTAGCAAATTGGGCTAGAAACAACTAAATAAACTTTAACGACCAGAAATCGAAAATAATGGTAATAACGAGGAACAACCCCAAGAACAGACGGGACTTCAAAATTTTTCTCAATAATAAAAAAACTACAACAAGAAGACAAGATAAAGTACTTAGGCATCATCACTGACAGACGATTTAACTTCAACGAACATATAGAGAACAAAGCCGGGAAACGTATAAAGATCATTCACGCCCTATCAAAGTCAGCCAAAATTAACTGAGGACTGAGACACGACGTTCTCTGAATTACATACACGGGAGCGATACTGCCTATCCTATCATACGGAGCACCGATATGGATAGAATGTTTGGAACGAAAACATAATGTCGCAAAACTAAAAAGAGTACGGGGGCTTATAAACATAAAAATAGCAAGAGCACACCGTACTACATCTCTGTGTACTAACAGGGATTACCCCGATACAAATTAAACTGAGAAGCCAAGCAAAAGGTTACTATATCACCCGAGGGAACGCACAAATTGATGCGCCAAAATACTACAGGAAAAGGACCCACCCTGCAAAAGCAATTGAGTTAAAGGAAAAGTGCGAGGAAAGAGAATATACGATTGAGGTCTACACGGATGGCAGCATAAGTCCAAGCGGCGTAGGATCTGGAATTGCAATATTTATGAACAAACACTTAACATTCCAATTGAAGTACAGACTGGCGGAGAGATGTTCCAACAATCTGGCCAAGCAACTCGTAATCGCTAAAGCCTTGGAGAAAATACAGAATCTCTGCTATCTTCAGGGAAATTAACGGTCAGCAGCTATTCACACAGCAACATAACACTGGATGCAACAGCGAATCCCAGAAACCATCAAAATTTAGTAGAGCAAATAAGAGATGAAATAAGACGATTGGAAAACGGTAACTAGACTATCCACTTCACCTGGGTGACGGCTCACAACGACAACTATGGGAACGAGCTGGCTGACCAACTGGCGAGAGAAGCGGCCAGCGGAAATGAAGCAGAAATTGCCTACAACAAAATCCCGAAGAGCGCAGTGATTAGGGAATTAAAAGGAAGAAGGTGAAGAAGAGTGGCAACGTGAATGGGACGCCTCAACCAAGGGCGCAATTACAATATCATTTTTTCCTATTATAAGAGACCGACTATCCAAAAGACTGCAAATGGGCATAAAACAATCAACGATCGTAACAGGACACGGTACACTGACAGCATATTATCATAGATTTAAAATTATAGGTGACCCGAAATGCGTTTGTAAAATGGGCCCACATACCTCAGATCACCTACTGTGGGAATGCGAGCTACTGAGAAATCAAAGAGAAGTCCTCAAAAATAGAATAAAGAAGGCAGGTGGCAAGTGGTCTATAACCAATTCCGGCCTAGCAAACAAACATACAAAATTGTTTCAAAAGTTTGTGGTCTCTATAAATTTCGAAACTTTGTAACTATAAAGAGCAGATTACGATTAGTGTTTAGGAGCAGATGACTAGCACTTGGGCAATATGTAAACAAGGAACAAGTAACGAATACGCTAATAGACAGTACATATATATATATATATATATATATAGTCTACATTAGTCGGAGTCACAGGAGATGTGAAAGAAACTCTCAGCATGTAGTATTGCTTACTTGTAATGGAACATGATTAATAAATAAAAATTAAAAAAAAATACATACACATACATACACACACACGAAAGAAAATACAGAAAACTGCCTGCAAGAACACAGTGACAGCGGAATTTCATAATTTAGACCAGTGTTTCTCAACCGACTGGCCGCGGCCTGGTACCGGGCCCTGGCATCAATTATACCGTGCCGCGAGAGATTCTCCTGGAAATGATAACTAATTTGAATGTAATTTTATATTTGTTAACATGCCACACCGTACACATAATTGTACTAATATTCTTTATGATTATGCTATAATTAATTATTAATACTTATGTTAGTTTAATGTATGAACTTAAAAAGGTACTGACGAGTAAACCTGTTGGGTCCGGGCCCTCGTCTTACGAAAAAAAGAATTTAACGGGCCGCGGTCTCACAAAGGTTGAGTGAGAAACATTGATTTAGACCAATATGCACAGGTTAATAGACGGGGACCGTGAATGTTGCTAATACAACCCTCAGCACATCTGAACTGGTGCGTGGTACCTTAAGATGCTCGTTACTATTCTGTAAATATTCACAGTGCTGTCCTTTACAGAGCTCACACCACACAGTAAAAACGTCTATAAGACTAAACAGGTCCGAACGCTGGACCTTCGGGGTGGACTAAATGAAAAGGCCGGAGATAGCAGAAATGGTTACTCAGAAAAGTCGTAGGATGGAATAACGGGTCATGCATTTAACGAAGACAATGGAGAAGAACTTGAAAAAATCACTACATTGACAGAAGAGGCTAAGACGTTTGGAGAGCTGAAAACCCATTTCAAAACGTCTCTGTGAATATAAACATTACTGAAGGAAAGAAAATGCATGCCAAGGATGACGGACACGGTCAATGCCTGTAACAGAGGCAGGCCAACAGCCCAACCCGTGACTTTAATAATAATAATAATAATAATAATAATAATATAGAAATACAGCGCATGTGGAATGTAAAAACAAAGGCGATACCAGTAATAATAGGGGTGAATGGGACTATTTCAAAGTCATTTTGAAAATACGTGAGCCACATGCCAGGAAAACATGAAGTCAAGGAACTACAGAAAACAGCCATATTGGGCACTGCACACACAAAATACAATAGATTCAACACTGAAACCAATGATATAAGCACCATGAATAGTAACAACAGAATAGCT
>Ga0131853_10011688_pt1 | contig 16083 bp, 11 predicted proteins | sample TergutLab28metaG_FD_92764 | JGI IMG/M metagenome (GOLD analysis project Ga0131853, IMG submission 92764) | Labiotermes labralis P1 segment gut microbial communities from Petit-Saut dam, French Guiana - Lab288 P1 (version 2) (version 2) | ecosystem: Host-associated > Arthropoda: Insects >...
ATACCCTACTGTATTGCAGCCACACCCTACTGCAGTGCAGCCACACCCTACTGTAGTGCAGCCATACCCTACTCTAGTGCAGCCATACCCTACTGCAGTGCAGCCATACCCTACTGTAGTGCAGCCATACCCTACTGCAGTGCAGCCATACCCTACTGTATTGCAGTCATACCATACTGCAATGCAGCCATACCCTACTGTAGTGCAGCCATACCCTACTGCAGTGCAGCCATACCCTACTGTATTGCAGCCATACCCTACTGCAGTGCAGCCATACCCTACTGTATTGCAGCCATACCGTACTGCAATGCAGCCATACCCTACTGTAGTGCAGCTATACCCTATTCCCCCTATTTAAATTAATGGTATGCAGATGGACATTTCTAACCTTTACCTTTATTTTTACTGTTATTATTTGCTTAGACTGCCGGTCCCATTAGCCGCGCGGTCTATGGCGTACGTCTGCGGCCGCTCGCCTGCTGAAGTCGTGGGTTGGAATCCCACTGGGGGCATGGATGGTTGTTTGTTGTGAGTGTTGTGTTTTTTCATATAGAGGTCTGTGCGACGAGCTGATCACTCGTCCAGAGGAGTCCTACCGACTGTGATGCGTCGTTGTGTGTGATCTAGAAACCTCAAGAATGTGGAGGCCATGGCCCGCGTTGGGCTGCAGCGCCACAGGAAAAAAAAATTTGCTTGGACTGAAATGTAGCTGTTCTTTAGGGTACAGAGCAATGTTAATTGGAAGTTTGGAGTTGAATTTGTTTTGAAGTAAGTTGCAGTGTGCACTTTCATTAATCAGCATCATTCATGCTACATGTCCTTAAAGTGGAACAGTAATGCCTTCATTTTGAGGTCAAGCAGTGCAATGTGAGGAGCCCCACTGGAATGTATGGATGTGTTTATATTGTACAGGTTTAAGGTGAGAGAAAACACAGTGTTGCACATCGTCTGACAGTCAGCATCTGTATCTGCAAGAACGGTAGTCACTTCAAATTTGTTTCAGACATGATTCAAGGGAGATGAGTCTGAACATGCAGTGCGCTGACAGAGCATGTCATGGCGCTGTGTTTGGTGGTTATATTTTGAAGATAAGTGTTTGGTACTGCATGCTGGAAAGTTAAATAAGGTAAACTGAGTGGCCTGGCTGTGGTTGGCACCATAGCTGTGCAAATGGGGACGGTCTAGGATGCACAGTGGAGCAGTCAGTGTAACTGTGGGTGTAGTGGGGTGAAGGAGAGAGAGAATGCAACAGGGAGTGTTGTGCTGGCTTTGGGAGTGACTGACAGGTTTCCCTGACCTGCTCAAGATTTGTGTGTCTGTTTGTGTGTGTGCACATAAGATCAGGTCATCCACCCTGTTCATGTTGTGACAAAGCCAGACCCACTTGCCTCCCTTGTGCTGTGGTCTGTGTGATGTCCCTGCCCACGATGTGCCCTGTTCCAGTGCTGCTGCACCCCCAGTTCTGTAAGCTTGTTCAGACAGACGTGCCAGTTACGCGTCCACCCAGTGCATAGCATCAGTACTTTTGGCTTGCCACTCCAGTCAGCTTTACCTGTACCATACACCAATGTCTTGCGGCATGGCTACTGGTCTTTGACTGTTTTATCATCAGGTTGAAGGCACTGTACTCTTTTGAAGCATCTGTTTACCACTTTACAAGGCATAATATTCCAGAAGGCTCGCTCTCCATCAGTGTCACTCTGACAACTTCCAATCTGACATTTTGTCCCCGCCGCATTCCAATACCAATAATATGACACTGTGCCTGTGCTTATTCTGATAATGACTTTTGGCTTACAAAAAATAATTGTACTGAGAATGACAATAATTTATTCCCCCACCCAGTAATTACTGTGTGCAACAGTTTGTTTTGGAAGCAGCGAGCCCGGGTTCGGTCCCCGAAATGCAGTGTGTTAAATTCCAGTACGTACAATGGATAAAGTCCGAAGTCACTGCGTTCAGCTGCTGTAAAGGTAAAGGTAAAGGTACAGTTCACCCTATAACAGGCCACGAAGGCCGAGGGGTGGAGTAGAGGTATAGCTGTACTCTTTCTTTAACCTCAGCGCTAGGTGGGGGTGGGTGGCCAACGCCACGCCTCGGCCGCTTTACCCCCGAGAAAGAGATCGGGTACTCTTCGTATAGGAGGCTGGGTTGGCCCCAGGGCCAGTCTGGACGGGTGCGGAAATCAGATGCTGTAAAGTTTCCTTTGCGAGAGAAATGACAGCAGTGTGGCGGCTGTCACTGGGGGAGTGCCTGAACGAAGACGCCGCCTAGACTTGTGGAGGCCGGCGGACACTGCAGCTGTCTGTCTGTCATGAAAATTACTGCGTGTCGAAACTAGGGCCATGGATTGCGGTCACTGTGTACAGTGATCAGGACAGGCAAAATGTAAAGCAATTCCTGTACAGGCCTGGACAGGAGCTGAGGGATCCATAGGTTGAGGCTCGCAGATTTAAAGACAGTCGGCACATGAAGGTGGTAAGGTTGTCAGCCGTACACACCGGCCGCCTTTACCCCCAGGAGATATTCTTAGTACTCATTTATGTTAGAGGCTATGTCGATCCCAGGGCCATAGCGTTACCGGAAGGATTCCAATGACACCATCGGGAATCGAACCCGCAACCTTCCGGCTTGTAGCGCAGTGCCTCAACCAACTGCGCCACCGCGTGCCCCCGATCAAGAGAGATAGTGTAATAAATGGGCGGAACAGTGTATAGGCAGGCAGTGCACAGTGTGGTTACAGTTTGTGGTAAAGTGGCGGGAAACTGTTCTAAACCGCTGTGATAGCCACGTGCGGTGCGGTTGACCTCAGAGCGAAGTCATTAGCTCTGTGGCGGCGCTTCACAGTGGTAGGTTCCAGCTACACGCCACTTGATCTGTCAGCCACAACAGCTGTTCTTGCACTGTTGGCTCAGGTCTGCAGAAACTGCGAGGAACGGCGAACCGTTCGTGTGACGTCACGGTAAGTGCATAAGCTGACAGTGGTGGTTGGGACGTGCTGTAGCAGTCGGATCCAGTGACAGGACAGTGTTGCAGAACGGATTGGCCGCGTCGTTGTCGGACGCGGTGGACCAGTATGACCGCGCCATCTCAACGTACCGTCGCAACACGCTGTCGGTACTCGTCTTGCGACTGAAGTCACGTGATAGACCAATGTGAACGCTCCCCAAGTGGCACTGGTCAGTGACGTTTGTGACAGACAGTGTGCTGTCATCTGAAGGTTTATTCACGGGATTGCTGCCGCGAACTACCTGGGTGGTGACCAAGTGCAGCGTCCGGTACGTCTCCATACTGAGAGCACCTTGCCGACTGCACGTAAGGTCTGAAGCAGTCGAGGTGCTAGGGTCGCTGCTGTACCCGCCCTGCTGCAGTCCGTTGTGACCCGTATGATCGAGTTGCCTCTTGTCTGGCACACGACACGCTGAATTCCTCAGTATGTGGTTTGTATCGTTCTGATGGCTTTTTTATACAAATTTCTTTATTTTTGTGGCCGGGATGGATTTTTGTGGCGTTAGACTGAGATTGTGGTTGAATTGTGTTACTTAAAATGAGAATTCTTCTTTTCATAAACATGTACATTAAATTATTGTGGCCCATAAAGGATTTAATCTTGCAGAAATTTCGATATTCTGTTGTTTTTAGAACGAAATTAAAAACAACCACAGTACAAGATATACCGAAATGAAAGTCACAATACAATCAAGTACCCTCAGCATAAGGAAAATGGCACTTTCACCCACAAGAACTTCATCGCAACGCACTTCACTTTATCCAAAAGAACTTCACAGTAATTCACTTCACTACTCACTTCACTTCACTTCACTACTCACCTCACTTCAGTTCACTCTCTGCCACTGCCCATTGCACCAACTCCCTGTATATCATCATTACTATGAACTATTCTTCTCAAAAGATCCTCATCGAAATTATCTAAGACACTTTTAGTGCAAACTTTTGGTCTGAGTTTGCGCGGAGTTGCAAACGCCATTGTGACACCAGTTCACACATTTTCACCTTCTATCATTACCCTACATGCAGTTCTTCTGCCAACACGCGTTGCTTCAAGAACTCTGTTCTGCATTTTTGGCAGAGCGATTGTGATAGCCACCTCAGACCCAGATTTTACGAACTGTACACATTACAAACTATTTCACGCTCACCACTCCATTTACCCGCTTCTTCCCGCCTTGTAGCGACATTATCAACGTACTTGCTAAAGATAGTACAATCGCTGCCCGCTGATCCGCATTCCTCGGCTGCCAGCAGTCGACTGAACTGACTCCCCCCCAATCGCCGAATGAAATGGACTCGTCCGTTTCGCTGAAAGACCAAATCTGGTTTCTGCGCGTGTGCCATCACGTTTCAAACGTAGTCTACTGCAAGGCGTGCTGCCTTGTTCTATGCACGGCTTGAACAGCTGTCAAGACTGCTGAAGGCTTGAGAGCTTCGCGCCACGCAATCTGCATCGTGTTGCTGTCATTCCATTATTTATTGCTGTATTTTACACCACACTCGCATTCCGACAGTGCTCTGTCTGCCGCCACCATTCTGCAGCCTGTTGGTACCGTTACAGTGGCTGAAATGGGTTGTTAAGAACTGTTATAGAATACATTTTCTGTTCGCCGCATCACGATAAATTGAGAACAGCGAATAAATGTCGACCTGCTCCACAGTTACCTACCTACCTCCCTACTCACTTCAAGCAGCCCACAGTCCTTCTTCAGAAGCAACCCGGTTCTCAGCTAGTCAAGAAATTCTCCGCATTTCATGGAAACTGAAGGTTCATTACCCTCCCACTTCCTGAAGATCCATCTTAATATTATCCTCCCATCTACGCCTACGTCTTACAAGTGGTCACTTTCCCTCAGGTTTCCCCACCAAAACCCTGTATACGCCTCTCCCCTCCCCCATACGCGATACATGCCCCGCCCATTTCATTCTTCTCGATTTATCACCCGAACAATATTTGGTGACCAGTACAAATCATTACGCTCCTCATTATGTAGTTTTCTCCACTCCCCTGTCACCTCGTTCCTCTTAGGCCCAAATATTCCCCTCAGCACGCTATTCTCAGACAACCTCAGCCTACATTCCTCCCTCAAAGTGAGCGACCAAGTTTCACACCCATATAAACAACAGGCAAAATTACAGTTCTGACTTCACCATTACCGGGTATAATAACTGATAATAAAACTAAGACAAACGACACCCTGACAGACATTGTTTCATCTGTCGGTGTGGGAAGAAGATTGACCGGTTAGCAGGATAGGTAACTGCAAGCAAACTGTATTGATGGCGCTGCTTACTGTCTTCTAGCGTGAAGTGTGCAATTAGCACGGCTGTGCGGATTTAAACCATTTGCCATGCGCGCAGCAGAACGTTCCAAACCACAAACTGCTGTGCGCTGATATTTGCGATTAACAGTATTCGGAACACAACAACCGGCTGGTCTGCTGCTGGACGCTGAACGCAGGACCGACGTCACCAGGCACAGCGAACAGACTGACATTACGTCGCTCTACTGCTGCTGTGTTGTTTAGCTAGTCAAAAATTGGCGTACTGTGGCCATGATGGGTCTTCCACAGCCTTAAACGGGGGAAATTTCACGAAATTTCTGTTTGTGTTGAAAAGTCACGGCCCACTCTTTGAAAATCGTCTGAATTCAGCCACTGCTGTTTGATTGCACAAACAGTCTGGTTCTTTGTGTAGTGCAATTTGCTGTTCTGAAATTCAAATACTGCAAAACGCTGTAGTAAATACAGATATTTACTGTGTGTTTGTTTGTGTTATTCAGTTCTGTACACAGTAATTCTGTAGAGCTGTAACAAATACCAAATATGTTGCCGCCGGTACAATGCAGTTTGTCCGGTACATTTTAAAAAACCCGTACCCAAAATGTACCGACCCCCACTGCCAACAGGCAGCAGCACACCATTGCTTTACACCCAGCAGACGGCACTGCTGTCAACAGCAGGTTGGCTCAGCGTTGATATTGCTGGTTTGAGTCAGACAGCTGTCCGGTTATAATCTCGACCATACTGTCAGGTTTGTCATGGCCTTCCTCAGTCACACCACGCAAATACTGATGTAATTAGTAGATATGATACGCTGTCTGCAATAATCAGCGTGAGTGGCAGAAACTTAAGCAAGCTGTAAATAAACACACAAGTAAGTGAACGGATAAATAAATAAACGACCCTTCCAACCAACAAGCCAACACTCACTCACCAATAAAGAAGCCAACACTCACTCACCAATAAACAAGCCAACACGCACTCACCAATAAACAACCCAACACTCACTCACCGCTCGATCGACACTCAAACTCTTGCTTCCCCGCTCCATGCAACAAACCGCACTGTACCCGCCCGACGGCCCACAACAACGACGCATGCGTCCAAGTGCCACCGCCACCTGCGTCGCGAATGCCGATAGTTCAGACGTCGGTGTGGCTTGGACGGGGCAAGTGCTGCTGCAGTAAGTCAGGGGGTTGTTCGCGTGTTCCTTGTGGGGTCGAGTGACACATGACGTGACGCCAGGCAGCCCCACATATGTCAGTGCGGATAACTTGACCGTTACAAACAAAGTCTCAATTCAGTGTTGCCACTCTATAACATCCCTCTCGTTCCGCCATGGACAGCTTGCGTGTGGAAGACATGAACGGTGTGCCGGACAAGTGGCTGAGTGTCATCGCGCAGTTCATGATGGGTCTGCGGAACGACTCGGGCGTCGATTTCAGCAAGCCGTACCTCCGTCCGTCCGTGACGCACGTGTTTCCTCTGTTCGTGTTTCTGTACGCATTGGTCGTGGCAGTCGGCGCCGTGTCGAACGTGGCTGTGATCTGGACCGTTGTCAAGCACCGGCTGTACAAGGACCCGACCTACGGCTACATCGTCAACCTGGCGACGGCAGACATCATCAAGTGCGTGCTGGTGCTGCCCGTGTCACTGACCGTCCTGCTGGTGCAGAACTGGATATTCGGCAGCTTCCTGTGCTCCTTCTTACCGATGTTGCAGGTAGGCAGCCGGCAGCAGCGTGTTGCAGTCACGTGTGTATGTGTGTGTGTAGAACTTCCCTACTGACTGGCGTATGACATCACTGCAGGCTGTCAGTTTATTGTGAACATAAGACCATGGCACTTCCTTTTGATACACCCTGTATATCCCCCACAACATAAGACCACGGTACCTCATTTTGATACACCCTGTATATCCCCCACAACATAAGACCACGGTACCTCCTTTTGATACATCCTGTATATCCCCCACAAAATAAGACCACGGTACCTCCTTTTGATACACCTTGTATATCCCCCCTGCAGCAGTCTGTTGATATAATCACGTATCAGGATTTTAGGTCTCTTTTTAATAATAATATTAACAATAATAAACTTGAAACGTGTACAGCGCAGTGGTAATTATATATACCAGCCGCTAAAGTTAAGCAGACTGTACATTTAATGCAGTTAGTGTGTTTATGTTCCTTTTGATTGTCAGTATAAATACATTTCTCCATTTTTAGCAGATCGGAATTTAAAGTGGACACCTGCTTTATTGCGTACTTTTTGTTTATTTGCGATGCTGCAGAGCAGCAATGAAATGCCAACAGAGCGCCAGGAAGGCACAATACAGCAATTTAAGGCAGGCGCTCAGCATTTCCCTGCAGGTCTGTGGAAATTAATGGAAACCCTCAGTTGGTACAGTCGGTGTGGCAGTAAACCTGGCACCTTCGTGCGTCACTTATGGCTTCAATCGGCTTTCTGTGTTGTCAAGGAATATTTTAGTTTATTAAGGTGGTAACTGTGACCATAGCGAACCGTCTGGTGGAGTGTGAAGCGGCGTGACGCGGTGTAGATGGACGGACGGTTCGGGTGAACCGTGGGCTTATTGACAGTGATAATTGCAAAAAGTGATTTTGTGTGAAAATGCAGTGGATATTTCCAGACTATATGGCGTCACATCCCGGAAGGCTGTTGGTTGCCTTCAAATAAACAGACTCGTGTTTCATATTACAATTCGGTACACCACTGTGTGTTTACAGCACAGTCAGTGTTAGGCTGTATATCTGTCATGCTAACCCGCTTCAGTAGCATTGTTTCGGCTTATCGTGACTGGTTCCGACGAATCGTGACGAGAACACGTGGCTGGTGAGGCGGGTTCCGCTACTGTTCTGCCGTTAGCCAGATCACTCCCAGCTCAGTTAATATCTGCCTTAGGACAAATGAGGCTCACTGCTTTGTGTAATGCAGCGCTGTACCAACTGTGCAGTTGCAAAATTTGTGTCTATTTTTATTATAAGTAATAGTTCATGATATCGATACATTTTGAGGTTACTTCGATTCAAGTAAATGGTTTACATTGTTACTGCAGTCTGATGATCGTGACGTCATATCGGTCCAATTTTTTTACGAACACCCAGTATCTGCTGTACATGTGACCTTACAACTTCCCTCTACAATAACCGTAACACCAAACAGTATGTCTGTACACCTGCAGTCATTTCTGCACGCCAATACGATGCGGTCCCTGCGCTGACCAGTGTCAGGTGCAGGTAACAAACTGCTCGCTCTTCCTGCAGCCGTTTCGTTACGCCGAACGTTGAGGCAGTCGGATTGCGCTGGACGAGAGTTTTAATGACAGTCACAGATATTGCGATTGGAGTCTATTTAACGACGCTGCATTTACTGTGCTCTTGTGGCGCTCAATAGCCACATGTAGTGGATAGGGTTTTGGGAATGTTGTGCAGGAAAAGGGTTGTGAGCTTATGTGACGCACTGGTACAGTACGTGACGCACTGGTACGGTACGTGACGCACTGGTACTATATGTCGTAGGGAAACATTACAGTATTCCTAAATCCGTATTTATCACGAAGTGACCTTGAGTGTTCAAAATCGTAACATTCTGTATACAAGCCAGGAAGAACACCAATTGCGTTATACACAGGGATGCTAATAAGTCCTTAGCCCGAATTGATAATTCTTACGTGAAAATTAAAGACATAAGTTGCCTTTCATGCATCTAAAAGTCCTTGACAGTCTGCAGCAAACATATATTGTTTGATCCGAGCAGTACATTAGCTTCCAACGACAGTATCGATTCCCTCCCACGAGGTTGGGAAGTAGGTCGGGCTAAGGACTTATCAGCACCCCGGTTTTTAAGTCAATTTGAGGTCAGGTTCTTTGTGTTTCCTCTTTATATTTCTGTGCATATTGACACTTGAATGGTAGAAAAACACCAGTTTAACATTCAGCAATTCTACATTCTACCCACACAGTGTCTTTATGTGTTTTCTGTGGGTCTGAGAACAAACAGCGATTATTTCCCTATACAGCATTAACTGACTGGTTTGTATAACAGAGACGGAGAGTGTTTACTGCTCGGTACGGACTGAACATTTAACATTCACAAATTCTACGTTCTGCCCACACGGTGTATTTATGTGTTTTGTGTGGATCTGAGAACAAACAGCGATTATTTCCCTATACAGCATTAACTGACTGGTTTGTATAACAGAGACGGAGCGTGTTTACTGCTCGGTACGGACTGAACATTTAACATTCACAAATTCTACGTTCTGCCCACACAGTGCATTTATGTGTTTTTTGTGGATCTGAGAACAAACAGCGATTATTTCCCTATACAACATTAACTGACTGGTTTGTATAACCGAGTCGCAGTGTGTTTACTGCGCGGTACGGACTGAATGCTTATCTGCAATTCAGGTTAATCTGAGCCTTTAAATAAGCATACTGTGGCTCAGGCGGTTAGTGGGCCGTCTTTCAGGGCGGGGCCTTGGTTCAATCTTGGGCACTTCCATTTTATGTTTTTTTCTGAAGCCACTCCAACCTCGACCTGTTTTCCTCCCAGCACATCACTACACCATTCCCCTGTCAGCACCATCCCACCAACGCTCCACAACATTCCCTTGTCAGCACCATCCCACCAACGCTCTACACCATTCCCCTGTCATCACCATCCCACCAACGCTCCACACCATTCCCCTGTCAGCACCATCCCACCAACGCTCCACAACATTCCCTTATCAGCACCATCCCGCCAACGCTCTACACCATTCCCCTGTCAGCACCATCCCACCAACGCTCCACACCATTCCCCTGTCAGCACCATCCCACTAACGCTCCACACCATTCCCCTGTCAGCACCATTCCACCCACCAACGCTCCACACCATTCCCCTGTCAGCACCATCCCACCAACGCTCCACACCATTCCCCTGTCAGCACCATCCCACCAACGCTCCACACCATTCCCCTGTCAGCAACATCACACCAACGCTCCACACCTTTCCCCTGTCAGCACCATACCACCAACGCTCCACACCATTCCCCTGTCAGCACCATACCACCCACCAACGCTCCACACTCATTATCTGCTCTTACCGGAAAGAAAGGATGGCAACGTCTGTTAAACAGAACTTATACTGTTCAATTTCTGAACGTTGACATATCCAACAGTTGCCCTGACAGTGCAGCTGTCAGCTCACATTATTACTGTATTGCTGATTGCAATAGGCCAACTGTTGCCCAGTGCAATTGTTTAGTGGCTAGGCTACAGAATGGAAGCCCGCAATACGACACCCGCCACTGGCAGTGATACCTCTATCCTTCATAACTCCAGACCCCTTTAGGGCCCAACCAGCCCCATATTCAGCACGCAGAACAACTTTCCCCCAGAGTAAATTGTCAAGATGAATTTGCACGTGTATCTAGTACTGAGGTTAGAGCGAGTGGCATTCTTCCTCTACTCCCCAATACGCTTTCATGTCGTGGGTAGTGACGGCTTTGCTCTTACCTCCAGAAGTGACCAATCAACTGGTTATGTTACGGTATTCACCGTGTCGCAAGTTAAATTAAACACGTTCAGCCGATGTTGTGTACCAGTTGGTTGTGCGGTCATAGCGGCAAGTGACTGAACGCTCGAAAATAATGTTGCGGTTGCTGTTGTGGTGTAGCAGAGCAACTGCAGCGGGTTAGCGAGAGGCGGTGGGGATGGAAGACTGCCTTCTGACCGCTGTCTGTTAAACACTTCCAAATCATATGTTGTGTGCTGCGGGCTGACTGAGATGTGTGTTGGGTTTTGAGAACAGCAGTGATTAGTGAATTGCAGGAAATATTTAGAGATTATTTTTGAGGCAGTGTGTACTGTCTGCGGTGTCTACTGACTGCAGTGTGTATTGACTGCACTGTGCACTGTCTGCAGTGTGTACCGTCTGTACTGTGTGCTGTCTGCAGTGTGTACCGTCTGCAGTGTGTACCGTCTGCAGTGTGTACTGCCTGCAGTGTGTACTCTCTGCGGTGTGTACTGTCTGAACTGTGTACCGTCCGCAGTGTGTACCGTCTGCAGTGTGTACCGACTGCATTGTGTACCGTCTGCAGTGTGTACCGTCTGTATTGTGTATCGTCTGCAGTGGGTACTGCCTGCAGTGTGTACTGTCTGCAGTAGGCACCGTCTGCAGTGGGTAGTGTCTGCACTGTGTACTGTCTACAGTGTGTAATGCCTGCAGTGTGTAATGTCTGCAGTGGGTACTGTCTGCAATGGGTACTGTCTGCACTGTGTTCTCTCTGCACTGTGTACTGTCTGCATTGTGTAATATCTGCAGTGTGTAATGTCTGCAGTGGGTACTGTCTGCTGTGGGTACTGTCTGCACTGTGTAATGTCTGCAGTGTGTAGTGTCTGTACTGTGTACTGTCTGCATTTTGTAATGTCTGCAGTGTGTAATGTCTGCAGTGGGTACAGTCTGTTGTGGGTACTGTCTGCAGTGTGTACCTTCTGCAGTGTGTACTGTCTGCAGTGTGTAATGTTTGCAGTGGGTACTCCCTGCTGTGTATACCGTCTGCAGCTTGTACCGTCTGAAGTGTGTACCGTCTGCAGTGTGTACCGTCTGCAGTGTGTAATGTCTGCAGTGTATACTGTCTGGTGTGGGTACTCTCAACACTGTGTAGTGTCTGCAGTGTGTAATGTCTGCAGTGGGTAGTGTGTGCTCTGGTTACTGTCTGCATTGTGTACTGTCTGCAATGTGTACTGTCTGGTGTGGGTACTCTCTGCACTGTGTACTGTCTGCAGTGTGTACTGTCTGCAGTGTGTAATGTCTGCAGTGGGTATTGTCTGCTGTGGGTACTGTCTGCACTGTGTACTGTCTGCAGTGTGCAATGTCTGCAGTGTGTACTGTCTGGTGTGGGTACTCTCTGCACTGTGTACTGTCTGCAGTGTGTAATGTCTGCAGTGGGTACTGTGTGCAGTATTTACTGCCTGCAGAGTGTACTGTCTGCAGTTTGTACTGTGTACAGTGTGTACTGTCTGCAGTGTTCAATGTCTGCAGTGTGTACCGTTTGCAGTGTGTGCTGTTTGCAGTGTACTTCCCGATCGGTATGGAAAATAATTACTGATGTCTGCATTAATTAAAAAAAAGTGTGATACGGTAGATTGGAAATTAACAGCTGACAGCATCAGCACTGATGGGAACAGAAATAAAACAGGACATTAAATTGAAAATTTTAATGATATAAATGTGTTTTCTTGGAAAAGCCAATATTCAATATCATTTCCCGCTTTGCTTAGGGGCCGTCGGTTGGAAACATATTGGAGTAATCAAACCGTAACACGGTGGCTCGATGTTCTGTAATTACAAAGATTTTTTCCCCGTGGTATTAATGGCCGTGGCAGACACTAACAGCCACTTTGTGTAGCTGACTTTGGTAGTTACGGAAAAGACTGTGATTGTACAGCTTTTATACGATCTACGCTATGGACATCAACTGCCAACTCTCCACAGTACTGTTCACATTTCCTGTCACATTTCAGCAACAAACTGTGTGCCAACTGTCCACTGTACTCTTCACATTTCCTGTACCATTTCAGCAACAAACTGTGTGCCAAATGTCCACTGTACTGTTCACATTTCCCGTCACATTTCAGCAACAAACTGTGTCGCAACTGTCCACTGTACTGTTCACATTTCCCGTACCATTTCAGCAACAAACTGTGTGCCAACTTTCCACTGTACTGTTCACATTTCCCGTACCATTTCAGCAACAAACTGTGTGCCAACTTTCCACTGTACTGTTCACATTTCCCGTACCTTTTCAGCAACAAACTGTGTGCCAACTCTCCACAGTACTGTTCACATTTCCTGTCACATTTCAGCAACAACCTGTGTGCCAACTGTCCACTGTACTGTTCACATTTCCCGTCACATTTCAGCAACAAACTGTGTGGCAACTGTCCACTGTACTGTTCACATTTCCCGTACCATTTCAGCAACAAACTGTGTGCCAACTTTCCACTGTACTGTTCACATTTCCCGTACCATTTCAGCAACAAACAGTGTGCCAAATGTCCATTGAACTGTTCACATTTCCCTGCCATTTCAGCAACAAACTGTGTGCGAACTGTCCACTCTACTGTTCAAATTTCCCGTACCATTTCAGCAACAAACTGTGTGCCAACTGTCCACTGTACTGTTCACATTTCTCGTAACATTTCAGCAACAAACTGTGTGCCAACTACTGTACTGTTCACATTTCCCGTGCCATTTCAGCAACAAACTGTGTGCCAACTGTCCACTATACTGTTCACATTTCCCGTACCATTTCAGCAACAAACTGTGTGCCAACTGTCCACTGTACTGTTCGCATTTCCCGTACCATTTCAGCAACAAAGTGTGTGCCAACTCTCCACTGTACTGTTCACATTTCCCGTACCATTTCAGCAACAAACTGTGTGGCAACTGTCCACTGTACTCTTCATATTTCCCGTACCATTTCAGCAACAAACTGTGTGCCATCTGTCCACTGTATTGTTCACATTTCCCGTACCATTTCAGCAACGAACTGTGTGCCAACTGTCCACTGTACTGTTCACATTTCCCGTACCATTTCAGCAACAAACTGTGTGCCAGCTGTCCACTGTACTGTTCACATTTCCCGTACCATTTCTGCAACAAACTGTGTGGAAACTCTCCACTGTACTTTTTACATTTCCCGTACCTTTTCAGCAACAAACTGTGTGGCAACTGTCCACTGTACTGTTCACATTTCCCGTACCATTTCAGCAACAAAGTGTGTGCCAACTGTCCACTCTATTGTTCACATTTCCCGTACCTTTTCAGCAACAAACTGTGTGCCAACTGTCCACTGTATTGTTCACATTTCCTGTACCATTTCAGCAACAATCTGTATGCCAACTGTCCACTGTACTGTTCACATTTCCCGTACCATTTCAGCAACAAACTGTGTGCCAACTGTCCACTGTACTGTTCACATTTCCCGACACATTTCAGCAACAAACTGTGTGCCAACTGTCCACTGTACTGTTCACATTTCCCGTACCATTTCAGCAACAAACTGTGTGCCAACTGTCCACTGTACTGTTCACATTTCCCGTCACATTTTAGCAACAAACTGTGTGCCAACTGTCCACTGTACTGTTCGCATTTCCCGTACCATTTCAGCAACAAACTGTGTGCCAACTTTCCACTGTACTGTTCACATTTCCCGTCACATTTCAGCAACAAACTGTGTGCCAACTGTCCACTGTGCTGTTCACATTTCCCGTACCATTTCAGCAACAAACTTTGTGCCTACTGTCCACTGTACTGTTCACATTTCCCGTACCATTTCAGCAACAATCTGTATGCCAACTGTCCATTGTACTGTTCACATTTCCCGTACCATTTCTGCAACAAACTGTGTGCCAACTGTCCCCTGTACTGTTCACATTTCCCGTACCATTTCAGCAACAAGCTTTGTGCCAACTGTCCACTGTACTTTTCACATTTCCCGTACCATTTCAGCAACAAACTGTGTGCCAACTTTCCACTGTACTGTTCACATTTCCCGTACCATTTCAGCAACAAACTGTGTGCCAACTGTCCACTGTACTGTTCACATTTATCCCCCACGCTATAGCGGTTTGCCGTAAGCCTGTGTTGCGATTAAAGTATATTTGTGCTGCAGTGTATATAGAAATAGAATAATTAGTTTCTGTTGACATAAGAATATTAGTGGGTCGAAATGAAAATCAGAATTTAACTACAAACTGTAACTGTCTTTTTATATAGGCTGTTAATCACGGACGGACATTAATTGAATGCACGGTGTGCAGGGAAAGCTTCGTACTGTGAATGTAGCGAACTGTCAGCTGCGGCCAGCAGTGCAGTAGACTGTTGTGCTGTTGTGTTGTGCTGTGATGCTGTTGTGCTGTTGTTCTTTTGTGCTGTTGCTGTGAATGTGGCGAACTGTGTGCAGCGGCCAGCAGTGCAGCAGACTGTTGTGCTGTTCTGTTGTTGTGTTGTGTTGTTGTGTTGTGCTGTTCTGTTGGGCTGTTGTTGTGAATGTAGCGAACTGTGTGCAGCGGCCAGCAGTGCAGCAGACTGTTGTGCTGTGGTGTTGTGCTGTTCTCTTGTGCTGTTGTTCTGTTGTGCTGTTGTTGTGAATGTAGCGAACTGTGTGCGGCGGCCAGCAGTGCAGCAGACTGTTGTGCTGTTGTGTTGTGGTGTTGTGCTGTTTTTCTGTTGTGCTGTTGTTGTGAATGTAGCAAACTGTGTGCGGCGGCCAGCAATGCAGCAGACTGTTGTGTTGTTGTGTTGTGCTGTTGTGTTGTTGTGCTGATGAGCTGTTGTGCTGTTGTTGTGAATGTAGCGAACTGTGTGCGGCGGCCAGCAGTGCAGCAGACTGTTGTGCTGCTGTGCTCTTGTGCTGTTGTACTGATATGCTATTGTGCTGTTGTACTGTTGTGCTGTCAATATGCATGTTCAAGTAACAACAACTGTACATTAGTTAATTTATCTAATATAACAAATGCAGCCTGTTAAGAGGCACAAATCTTTATTCACTTGGACGCTGTCCTTGCACCGGAACAGTCAACAGCTCTACGTGCTCCATACCTAAGGCTACAAACAGTCAACAGCTCTACATGCTCCATACCTAAGGCTACAAACAATCAACAGCTCTACATGCTCCATACCTAAGGCTACAAACAGTCAACAGCTCTACATGCTCCATACCTAAGGCTACAAACAGTCAACAGCTCTACATGCTCCTTAACTAAGGCTACAAACAGTCA
>Ga0131853_10011691_pt1 | contig 16082 bp, 7 predicted proteins | sample TergutLab28metaG_FD_92764 | JGI IMG/M metagenome (GOLD analysis project Ga0131853, IMG submission 92764) | Labiotermes labralis P1 segment gut microbial communities from Petit-Saut dam, French Guiana - Lab288 P1 (version 2) (version 2) | ecosystem: Host-associated > Arthropoda: Insects >...
AGGAACGCGATTTCAGACAAGAGAGGACATTATGGCAGCAACGACAGCCGAGCTAAACTCCATTCCGAAAGAGGCTTTTTCGGCATGCTTCCAACAATGGCGGCACCGCTGGGAGAAGTGTGACAAGTCCCAAGGGAACTACTTTGAGGGTGATTAGGTGTCCAACGCTCCAAGTAAGCCAGTTTCTTTTTCCCGGCCAAAGGTCGGATACTTTTCGAACAGACGTCGTATAGCTTTAATTTACAGGTACTGAGGTGCTGTATGGACCATAGAGCGCATAGTGTTAGTAGTGTTTTAATGTAGTCTACAGGCACTGAATTTCTCTAGAGGGCGTACGGCCCAGAGGGGAATAGAAGTTTTGTATAACTGTACAGGCACTGAGTAGTTGTACAACCCGTACGACCCATAGGGGGATTAGAGTAATAGATGTACTGTACAGGCACTGGGGCACTGTAGAGTCTGTACGATCCATAGGGAAAGTAGAGGATTTGCTTTACTGTACAGACACTGAGGATCTGTACAGTCCGTAGGCCATAGGGGTAGTACAGTTATAGCTGAACTGTACACGCACTGAGAAACTCTAAATACTGTAAGGCCCATAGGGAGAGTAGACATATTTTTGTACCTTACAGGCTCTAAGACTCTGTACAGGCCGTACGGCACATGGGGGATTATAGTTTTAACTGTACTGTACAGGCACTGAGGCTCTGTAAAGACCGTACGACTCATATGGGGAATATTATTTTAGCTCTATTGTACATGCACTGAGGATCTGTTAAGAATATAAGGCCCATAAGTTGAGTAGATGTACAGATGTACTGTTCAGGCACTGAGGTTCTGTAATGGTTGTATGGCCCATAGTGGGAGTAGACGTATAGATGTACTGGACAAGCGCTGAAACTCTGTAGAATTTCTACGGAACATAATATGAGTAGAGATGTTTCTGTACTGTACAGGCAATGACGTTCTGTACAGGCTTTACGGAACATAGTGGGCGTAGTTTTCAAGTCGTAATATAGCGGTTCTGAGGCTGTTTATAGTCCGTATGAACCATACGGGAATAGTGGTATAGATGTACTGTAAAAGGACTGAGGCCCTTTACAGAATGTACGTCAAATAGGGGGAGTACAGTTATAGATGTACTGAACTGGCACTGAGGCTCTTTTGTGGCTATACGGCCCAAGGTAATATAGAGGTTTTGCAGTAATGTGGAGGCACTGAATATCGGTACAAGCCGTACGAGGCATAGGGGAATTAGAGGACTTTCTGTACTCTACAGACACTGATGCTTTGTAGATTCTGTACAGCCCATAGGTGAAATAATGTTTTAGCTGTAATATACAGGCCTGATGCACAGTACTGGCAGTACGGCCAATAGGGAAGTAGAGATTTATATATAATATAGAAGAACAGGGACTCTTTAAAGTCTGTAGTCCCATAGGGGAGTTGAATTTTAAATGTGCTGTACAGGAACTGAGGAACTATACATGATGTACGGTCCAAAGATGTAGTAGAATTATAACTGTACTGTACAGAAAATGAAGTTCTATACGAGCCGTACGGTCCATGGGAGTTGTAGAATTTTAGCTCTACTGTACAAGCACTCAGGACCTTTAAAATCTGAAACACTCTACGGGCTGTACGGGCAAAACGTTTAGTAGAAGTATAGTTGTAATGTACAGCAACTGAAGATCTATAGAATCTGTACAGGCCATAGGGGGAGTGGAAGTATATTTGTAAATTAAAAGCATTGAAGCCCTGTAAAATCTGCACGGTCCATAGTTGGAGTAGATCTATAGCTGTACTGTTCAGGTACAGAGACTCTGTACAGGCTGTACGGCCGATATGGGGAGTGGAATTTAAGCTGCAGTGTAGAATAACTGAGGTTCTGTAGAAGCAGTACGGTCCATACATTGATTAGTGTTATCGCTTTAATGTGAGGTCCTGAGGTTCTGTAAAATCTGTACGACACATAGGGGGTGTGAACGAAAATCCGTACTGTACAGGCACTTAATCTCTGTAAAGAATTTTCTGCCATATTGGGAGTAGAGTTAAAGATGTACTGTGCAGGAACTGAAGATCTCTACAGGATGTACGGCCTATAGGGGGAGTAGAGTTTCAGCTGTACTCTACATGTTCTAAGGTAATGTAAAATCTGCACGGCCCATAGGGAAATAAACCTATTGCTGTTTTGTACAAGCACTGAGGCTCTGTAAAGTCTGTACGGCCAATATGTGGGTGTTGGTGTCTAGTTGTACAGAAGAGTACCTGAAGGTCTGTACAAGCCTTGATGCCCATAGGGGGATAGAAGATTTTTAATGTGCATGCACTTAGGCTCTGTACAGGCTTTACGGTCCTTGGAGTAGTTTAGGTTCAGCTGTACAGTAAAAGCATTGAAGCCTTCTAAAGGCTGTTCATCCTATAGGCGGAGAAGATTTATAGCTGTATTTTACAGGCATTGAAGCTCTGTAAATCTCTACGGCCCATAGTTGTAATAAGATTTTAATTGTACTGTACAGGCAGTGTGTCTTTTTACAGTCCGTACGGCCCATAGGTGGAGTGGAGTTATAGATATACTGTACAGGCACAGATGCTCGCTACAGACTGTACGTCCATATGGGGTGTAGAAGTTTAGCTGCACTGTAAGGCACTGAGGTTCTGTAGAGTCTGTACGGCCCCTAGGGAAATTAGAGGTATAAATGTACTGTACAGGCACTGAAGCTCTGTAGAGAACGAACGACTCATATAGGGAGTAGAGGTATGGTTGTACTTTAGAGTCACTGCTGCTGTGTAGAAGCTGAACGGCCCATAGGGGAAGTTAAGGTCTAGCTGTACTTTACATGCCCTGAGTCTCTGCAGAAGCCGGACGACCCATAATTGGAGAAGAGTTTTAGATATACTGTACAGGCACAGTGAATCTGTAATTACTGTAAGGCCCATAGTGGAGTGGAGGTTTCGATGTACTCTCAATCACTGGGGCACTGAACAGGCTGTATGCTCCATAGGGGAGAAGTGGGTGAGTTTTACTGTACATAAACTGAAGCTCTGTATATGCCGTACGGCCCAATGGAATTTCGAGTTATAGTTTAATGTACGGGCACTGAGGCAGTGTACAGAGTATACGGCCCATAGGGGGAGTATTAATTTAGCTGTACAGTGCAAAACTGCAGCTCTGTACGAGGCGTACATTCCATAGCATAAGTAAAGGTGTAGCCCTACTTTACACGCACTGAGGGTATTAAAGGTCGTGCGACCCATTGGGGGAGTAGATGTATACTTGTATTATACAGGCACTGAATTTCTGTAGATTCTGTACGGCCCTTACTGTGAGTAGACGTATAAATGAAACCTAAATGCACTAAGGAAATCTGTAAGTCGTAGGGCCAATACGGGTAGTAGAGGTAACTATGTTTTTACAGGCATTAAAGTACTCTTCATTTCGTAAGGATCATAGGTTGAGAAGAAGTATAGCTCTACTCTACAGCTACAAAGGCTGTATATATGCCGTACAGTGCCTAGGGTTAGTATAGTTTTAGTTCTAATCTAGAGGCACTGAATTTCTGTAGAGGCCGTACGGCCCATAGTGCGAGTAGAAATTGTGTACTACTTTAGAGACACTGAGGAAGTTTAGATGCCGTATGGCCCTTAGGTTTTATAGAGGTATATTTGTACACTAAAGGCACTGAATCTATGTAAAGAATGTACTACCCATTGGGGGATTATATTTGTAGTTCATAAGTACAGGACATGAGGCTCTCTAGAGTTCGTACGGCCCATAGTGTGAATAGATATATAGCAGTTTTTTACGGGCAAAACACAGAAAAGGCCGTACGACCCATAGTGGTAGTAGAGAAATAGTTGTATTCTACAGGCACTGAGGCTCTGTACAGGCTGTACCGGCCATAGGTGATTAGATGTCTAGCTGTACTCTACATGAGAAGAATCTCTGTAGACGCTGTACGGTCCTTAGGGTGTGTAGAGGTTTAGCTGTATTCTAGAGGTTCTGATGCTCTGTACAGTTTGTAGGCCGATAAGGGGGTAATCATACAGCTATAATGTACACGCACTAATGTTCTTTAATTTGTGTAGGGCCCATACGGAGAGTAGAAGTATAGTGTACTGTATAAGCGCTAAAAATCTGTACAGGCCATACGGCTCATAGGGGGAGTACAGGTATAGGTGTTCTCTAAAGCCACTGACGCTCTGTAAACTGTATGGCCTATAGAGGGAGTAGACGTATAACTGTACTCTACAGGAATATAAGCTCTGTAAAGTCCGTACGTCCCATAGCGTGAATAGAGTTGCAGCTGTACTTTACGGGCATTGAGGCTCTGTAAAGCCTGTATTGCCCATGGCAGCAGTAGTATAAAAGATGTACTGTCAGGCACTGAGTATCTGTAAATTCTGTACGACACATAGGGAGAGTAGAGGTATAGTTGTATGGTACAGGCACTGAGGTACTTTACAGGCTGTAGGTCCATAGCGGGAGTAGAAGTTTAGCTGTACTCTACAGGCACTGGTGTTTTGAACGGCCTGCAGAACTCATAGAGGGAATAGAATTATTGCTGTACTGTACAGTCATAGAAGCACTCTATTTTATGTCCGGGCCATACTTAGAGTAGAGCTTAATTTCACTTTACAAGCGCAAGGGATCTGTAGAGTCTACACGGCCCAAAGGGGGAATAGAGGTGTAAATCTACTGTACTGGAACTAAAGGCTCCGTAGAGTCTCTACCGCCCATAGGGTAGTAGAATTTTAGGTGTACTCTACAAGCACTTAGGCTCTGTAGAGTCCGTACGGTCCCTAGGTGGAGTAGAGGTTTCTTTGTACTGTTCAGGCAACGAGGCTATGTTGAACCTGTACGCCCCATAGGAGGAGTAGAGGTATAGATGATGTACTGTACATGCACTGATGCTCTGTACGGACCGTAAATCCAAATTGAGAGTAAACGTATGGATGTACTCTATAGGCAATCAGGCTTTGTAGAGTCTGTACGGCCCATAGGGGAGTACAATTATAGCTGTACTGTACAGGCACTGAATTTCTGTAAATTACATATGTCCAATAGGGGGATTAGAGCTTTAGATCTACATTAAAGGCACTGAGGCATTTTAAAGTCTGTACGGCCCACAGGTCGTGTAGAAGTATAGCTGTAGAATACAGGCTCTGTGGCTCTGTAGAAGGTGTACGGTCCTTAGTGGAAGTAGAAGTGTAGCTGTACTGGACAGGCACTGAGGATCTGTAGAATCTGTACGGGCCAATGTGGTAGTAGAGTAATAGCATTACTGTTCAGGCACTGATGATCTGCTATACGACCCATAGTGGGATTAGTATTTAAGTTGTACTTTACAGGCACTTAGGCTCTGTAAAGTCCTTATGGAACATAGGGGGATTAAGTGTATAGAAGTACTGGACAAATACTGAGGCCCTTTAGACGCTCTACGTCCCAAAACGGGGAGTAAATTTATATCTGTACTGTACAGGCACTGAGGCTCTTTAAAGGTTAATTAGAGGTTTAGCTGTATTGGAGAAGCACTGAAGAACTGTACATACCGTAGGATGCATAGGTGGATTAGAAATTTAGCCGTACTGTACAAGCTCTGTTGCTGTGTTTAGTCTATACCTCCCATAGTGGAAATACATATACATCTGTACAATACAGACCTTGAGGCTTTATTGAGTCCGTACGGCCTATAGAGTTGTAGAGGTTTAGCTGTACTGTGAAGGAGGTGAGTCTCTGTAAAATTGTACTGCCCATAGCTAAGTAGAAGTTTAACTCTACTCTACATGCACTGAGGCTCTGTAAAATCTGTAGAGTCATAGGTGGACTGTAGTTATAGTTTTACTCTACAGAAACTGAGGCTCTGTACTATACGTACGTCCCATAGTGGGATTAGAATTATAGCAATACTGTACAGCAATGAGTCTCTTTATTTACTGTACAGGCCATAGAGAGTAGATGTACAGTAGTTGTACAGTACAGGCACTGAAACTCTGTACGATTGTACGGTCATAGGAGGAGTAGAGTTTTACATGTACACTACAGGCACTGAGGCACTCTAAATTCCGTATGACCAATAGGTGAAATAGTAATTTAAATGGATTTTTGCAGGCACTGAGGCTCTGTGAAGGCCGTACTACCCTTAGGGAAAGTAGAGGTATATCTGTACTCTACAGGAACTGAGTTTCTTTAAATTTCGTACGGCCCATATGGAGAGAAGAGATATGGCTGTACAGTACAAGCTTTGAGGCACTGTAGAGGCCGTACGGTCCATAAGTTAGTAGATATATAGCACTTTTTTACAGGCACTGAGATTCTGTAAAGGCCGTAGAGCGCATGTTGGAAGTGGAGATTTAGCTGTACTTTACAAGGTCTGAGGCTATTTAGAGGCCGTAGGCCCATAGGGGCGTAGAGCTATAGCTGTACTCTACAGCAACTGAGGCTCTGTAAATTCCGTACGGCCCTTAGGAAGAGTAGATTTATAGATCAACTGTACACGCACTGAGTTCTCTGCAGAGGTTGTACGGCCCAAAGGAGAATTAGAGGTATAGTTGTACTCTAGGGCACTGATGCTCTATACAGGCTGAACGGCCTAATGGAGTGTACATGTAAAGCTGCACTGTGTAGGCTCTGGGGCCCTGTAGAAACTGTACGGCCCATACGTGGAGACGATATATAGGTGTACTGTACCGTCACTGAGTCTCTTTTTCAGGCTGTAGGATCCATAAGGGTGTAGAAGTATTGTTTTACTCTACTGGCAATGATGCTTTTTACTAGCTCAAAGTTCCAAAGTGGTAGTGGAGGTATAGCTGTACTGTACAGGAACTGTGATTCTGTGCAGGCTGTACGGTGCATTGGGGGAGTAGAGGTTTATATGTACTGTACAGGCACTGAGGCTCTGTACAGGCCGGTCGGAACAATGAGAAATAGAAATTTAGCAGTACTGTACAGGAAATTTGACCCTGCACAGTCTGTATGGCCCAGAGATGGTAGAGTTTTAGCATTACTGTACAGGCATGGAGGATCTGTAGAAGCTGTACGGTCCATATGGGAAATAGAAGTTTAGAAGTACTGTACAGGTACTGAGGCTCTGTACAGGCCGTACGGGGCATAGGCGAAGTAGAGGTATAACTGTACTCTACAGGAACAGAGAAACGTTACGGACCTTAGTTCCCATTTGGGGCTAGAGTTAACGGTATACTCTACAGAAAGTGAAGAATTGTAAAAGCTGTGTACGACCCAAAGGGGGAGAAGAGGTTTAAATATACTGTACAGGCACTGAGGCATTGTAAAGTCTGTACGGCTCATAGGGGTTCTATAGTTATAGCTGTATTGTACGGGCACTGAAACATTGTAGAAGTTCTATGGTCCACATGAGGACTAGAGTCATAGCTGTACTTTAGAGGCACTGATGCTCTGTAAAGACTGTACGGTCCATAGGAGGAGTAGAAGTTTAGCTGTACTGTACAGGCATTGAAGCTTTGTACAGTCTTTTCGGCCCATAGAGCTGTAGAAGTACTGATGTACTGTACAGGAACTGATTGTCTGTAAACGCTGTACGGCTCATAGGGAAATTATAGTTTACTCTACAGGCTCTGGGGCCTTTAGGTAACCTACCACTCATAGGGAGGTTAGAGATAAACTGTACTGTACAGGCCCTGAAGATCTGTAAAGGCTGTAGGTCCGTTAGGGTGTTTGGTTTTGTGTACACTACAGGCACTGAGTCTCTGTTTAGCCCGTAGAGCCCATAGGGTTCTACAGATGTACATGTACCCTACAGGCACCGGGGCTCTGTAAATTCTGTAAAACCCATAGTTTGAGTAGTGTTTAGAAAAAATTGAGAGTTACTGAGTGACTTGACAATTCGTACTGCTCATAGGGGATTAGAGTTATAGTTATTATGTACAGGCACTGAGGCTGTGTAATGTCTGTACGGCCCCTAAGAAGAGTAGAGCTTTAGATATACCGCACAGGCACTGAGGGTCTCTACAGTCATTACGTACCTTAACGGGTGTGTACGTTTAGCAGTTTTGTACAGGCACTGAAACACTCTTCAATCCGTACGAACCATAGCTTTTGTAGAAATTTAGATATAGTCTACAGACACTGAAGCTTTGTACAGGCCGCACTGACTATAGGGGGAATAGAGTTTTAGCTGTGCTCTCCGGACACTGAGGCTCTGAAAAGGACGCACGTCCCATAAGGGGAGTAGAGGTGTAGCAGTTCTCTAGAGGAACAGGGGCTCTGTAAAGTCTGTACGGTCCATAGGGGGATTAGAGATTTAAATATACTGTACAGGGACAGAGACTCTGTATATTATCTACGGCCCATAGGGGGAATAGAGGTATAGTTCTACTGTACATGCAATGCTGAATTTTACCAGCCATACGGCCAATGGAGAGAGAGAAGAGGTTCATTTCTTCTGAACAGGGACTGAATTACTGTACCAGGCGTACGGCCCATAGGGAGAGTACATTTATGGGTGTATTCTACAGTCACTAATGCAGTGTAAAGGCTGTACGGTCCATATTGAGTGTAGAGATATAGCTGTAGTGCACAGGCACTGGGGATCTGTAAAGAATGTACAGCCCACAAGGGTTTAGAGCTTTTCATTTACTGTAAAGGCATTCAGGCTTTGTTCTGGCTGTAAGGACATTGGGGGTGTAAAATTTATAGCTGTACTCTACAGGGAATAAAGTTCTGTAGAGGCTTTGCAGACCACTGGGGGTAGAAATATAGATGTACACTAAGGGCACTGAATTACTGTACGGGCCGTACGGCCATTACCTAGAGTAAAAATTTATATGTACTCTACAGGCACTGATGCACTGTACAGGCCGTACGGTCCATAGGGCGAATACAGGTTTAGCTGTACTGTACAGGTTCTGTGGATCTCTAAATTAAGTACGGCCAATATGGGAGTAGAGGTTATGTTCTACTCTACAGGCACTGAGATTCTATACCGACCGTACGGCACATAGGGTGAATAGAAGTTTAGTTCTACTCTATAGGCACTGTGGCTCTGTACAGGCCGTACGGACCATAGGGGATGTAGAAGTTTTGATGTATTTTACAGGCACTGAGACTCTCTAAATCCTACGGCCCATAGGAGGGGTAGATTTATAGTTTTACTGTACAGGCACTGAGAATGTGTACTTGCCTTACGACCAATAGGGAGATTAAAGTGCATCTGTATTCTTCAGGCACTGACGGCCTGTACAGAACGTAGGTCAATAAGTGTTGTAGAATTATATATGTAATATACAGGCACCGAAGTCCTCTAGAGGCCGTACGGCTCAAAAAGCGTGTAGAAGTATAGATGTAGTGTACAGGGGCTGAGGCACTTTATAGTCCATCCGGCAGATAGGGGATTAAAGGTTTAGATGTATTTTACATGGACTGAAGCTCTGCAGAAGCCGTACGGCTCGTAGGGTGTTTAGAGATATAGCTATAATCTAGAGGCACTGAAGTTCTGTAAAGGCCGTACAGGTCATAGGGGTGTAGAGCTGTAGCTGTACTGTACAGGTACTGATGCTAATTAGAGGCCGTTTATCTCATAGAGGGTGTAGAGATATAGATGTACTTTAAAAACACTTAGGCTCTATACAGGCCGTATGGCCGATAGGTGTTGTAGAGGTACAGCTGTACTGTACAGGCCCTGGGGTTCTGTACATGATGTTCGACCCATAGTGGTTTTAGAGTTAGAGATATATTGTGCAGGCATTGAGGCTCTGTAAAGCCCGTACGGCTAATATTGGATAGATTTATAGAGGTATTGTTGAGGCACTGATTATCTGTAGTGTCCGTACAGTTCATAGGTTGTGTAGAGGTTTACCTTTTCTGTAAAGGCACTGAAGTTCTGTACAATATGTCCGGCCCATAATGTGATATATGTATAGCTGTACTCTACAGGGACTGAGGCTCTGCACTGGCCGCACGGCCCTCAATGGAAATAGAGGTATTGCTGTACTCTACAGGCACTTAAGCTCTGTGAAATCTGTACGGATCATAGGGGGAGTGGAAATATAGCTCTACTGTACAAGCAATGGACATCTCTAAAAGCTGTATGGCGCATACGAGGCGTACAGTTATAGCTGTACTGTACAGTCATGGAGACTCTGTAATGGCCGTACGGCCCATACGTGGCGTAGAATTATAGCTGTACTGTACAGCTCCTGAGGCTCTCTCAAGTCCTACGGCCCATAGGGTGAATAGTGTTATAGTTGCATTGTACAGGGTCTGATGTTCTGTACAGGCTGTACAGCCCATTGCGGGAGTAGAGTTTTAGCTGCACTGTACAGGCACTGAAACACTCTAGAGTATGTACGGCGCGTAGTGGGAATAGAAGTATAGCTGTTCTGTACAGGCACTGTGGTTCTGTAAATGCTGTATGGCCCATAGGAGGATTAGAGTTCTAGATGTACTGTACGGGCCCTGAGGCTCTGTATAGTCCGTGCGGCCCTTAGGGTGAGTAGAGGTATAAATCTACTGTACACACAATGAGGCTCAGTAAAATCTTAACATATCATATCGACTAGAATTTTCGATATGCTGTAGAGGCACTGATTTCTTTACAGGCCTTACGGCCAATGGGGGAAGAATATTTTATATGTACTGTAGAATCACTGAGGGTCTGTAAAGCCCGGACGATCCATAGGTTTATTAGATGTATTAATTTAGTTTACAGGATTTGAGGCTCTTTAAAATCTGTACGGCCCATATAAGGAGTAGAGTTTTAACACTATTGTAGAGGCACAGAGGCTCTGTACAGACTCTAGGTACCATAGGCGGATTTTCGGTTTAGATGTACTGTGCAGGAACTCTTTTCCTGTACAGGCCGTACGGCCCATAGGGGGAGAAGAGGCTTACATGTACTTTACAGGCACTGAGGTTCTTACAGGCTGTACAGCCCATGGGAGCAGTAGAGGTAAATAAGTACTGTATAGGCACTGAAACTCTCTGAAAACCGTACGGTCCCTAGGGGAAGTAAATTTATAGATGTACTGTACACGCACTGAATCTGTGTACATTCCATAAAGTCCATAGGCGGAGTAGAGAAACAGATATACTGTACAAGCACTGAGGCTCTTTACGGACCGTACGGACCAAGGGTGTGTAGGGATGTTAGTGTAATTTACGGGCACTGATACTGTTTTAGGGTGAAAAGTCCTGAGAGTGTTTATGGGTGTAAATGTACTGTAGAGGCACTGAAAACCAGTAGAATCTGTGCGGCCCGTAGGTGGAGTAGACGTTTATCTGTACTGTACAGGCACTGAGTTTCTGTATAGGCAGTACGGCCCATAGGGAATGTAGAAATATAGCTGTACTTATTTTAAATTCATTGTTCCTTGCATCATTATAATTTTTCCAAAATAATTACCAACTGGATGACACTTATGGACAAACCTTTATTTCAGGGTTATTCGTCCTTCACTGTACATGTTTGGAGCATCAGGGAGCTCATCATTAAGAGTTAAATTTTTTACTGTACAGTCAGCCTCTGGCATACTGTGTAGTCTTTTGCTGCATTCCACACGTTCTCCTACTTGTTCTGTTCCCGACAGAACAGAACACGTAGGAGAACAAGTTGAATACAGCAAAAGATTACACAGTATGCCAGAGGCTGACTGTACAGTTAAAAATTGAACTCCTGATGATGAGCTCTCTGAAGCATGAAATATGTAGAGTGAACGACGACTAACCTTGAAATAAAGAATAGACCAAATGTGTCATCTTATTGGTAATTATTTTGGAACTCTAAATTACTGTACAAGCACTGAGGCTCTGTAAGGACCGTATGGACCATAGGGGATTAGAAGTCTAGTTGTAATGTACAGGCTCTGAAGATCTGTAAAAACCTACGGCCTATAGGAGGAGTAGAGGTTTAGCTATACTGTTCAGCCACTGATATATTTCAGAGTCCTTACGGGCATTAGGTGTAGTGGAGTTTTAGATTTACTGTACAGGCATTGAGGAAAAGTGAATTCCGTAACGTCCATAAGGGGAGTGGTGTTATAGCTCTACTCTACAGGCACTGAGGCACTTTACAGGCTGTACGACACATATGGGAAGTAGAGTTATAGGTGTATTCTAAATGCACTGAAGTTCTGTACAGTCCGTACGTCCCATAGGCCTGTAGAATTACAGATGTACTGTTAAGGCACTGAGGATCAGTAAAAGCCGTACGTCCCATACGAGTTGTAGAGGTATAGCTATAAAGAACAGGTACTGAGACTCTGTAGAATTCGTACGGCTCATAAGTGGAGTAATTGTACAGTTGTACTGTATAGGCAATGCAGCACTGTAGAGGCCGTACGGCCCATACGTTTTTTAGACGTAGAACTCTACAGTATAGGCATTGAGGTTCTGTAGATTTTGTACTGCACATAGGGTGAGTAGAGATAAAGATGTATTGTACAGACTCTGATGTTCTGTACAGGCCTTACGGCCCAAAGCGGGATTAGTGTTTTAGATGAAATGTACAGGCATTGAGGGTCTGTGATATCCGAGCGACACATTGGGGAAGAAGAGGTTTAGAAATACTGTACATTCACAGACGCTCTCTAAATTCTGTAAGGCACATAGAGGGAGGAGCGGTATAAATCTAATGTACAGGCACTGAGGATCTGTACAAGCCGTACGGAACATAGAGCGAGTGGTGGTATAGCTGTATTGTACAGGCACTGATGCTCTGTAGAGTTCGTACCGCACGAAAGGAATAAAAATTTAGCTGTACTGTACTGGCACTGACAACCTGTACAGTACCTACGGCCCATAGGTTAGTAGAGGTAGAGATGTACTGTACAGGCGTTGCTGCTGTGCAAAGTCTGTACGTCCCATATGCGGATTAGAGATAATGATGTACTGTACAGGAACTGAGGCTCTGCACACATTTAACGGCAGTAGTAAATCTAAACCTCTACTCCACCTATGGTCCGTATAGCCTTTAGAGATCTTCAGTGCTTGTACAGTACATTTAAAACTCTACTCCCGTTTGGGCAATACGTTAATTTAAGACACTCAGAGCCTGTTGAGTACTTCTAAATTCTACTCACCCTATGGGCCGTACAGCTTATACAGATTCTCAGTGCCTGTACAGTACATTTATACCTCTACATCCTTGTGGACCTTACGGGCTATACAGAACATTCCTGCCTGTAGATTACATCTATAAATCTACAACCCCTAAGGATCGTACAGCCTCTATACACCTTAAATGCCTCTACATTAATTGTATACCACTAATCCCCCTATGGGCTGTACGGCCTGTAAAGATATTCAGTGCCTGTATTTTACAGCTACAAATCTATTCCGACAATTGTCCGTACAGCCTGTACAGAGCATCAGTTCCTCTACGGAAAAACTTAAGTTCTATTCCTCGAAGGGGCCGTAAGTAGTATAGTGGTCGGGTTTAGTCCAGGGGAGGTAAAGATTTCTTGAAGAATAAAAGTTCCCCCTCCACTTCCCAGGTCACGTGACTTCCTCCCCTCCAGCGGGAGATTTGAAATTGAGCAGTGTTGCCTACGGCGCTGAGGGAAAAATTTCCCTCTATGAAGTGAAAATTTCCCTCCGTGCGGAAAAAATGAAGATCGTGTTGTGGGGCGTGCAGCAAGAGTGGTCTAATTCGCAGTGTATGTAAGAGTGTAATATTTGAATAATAATAATAATTAAAATGATCGGTTTTCGGCGTGTGGTGGAAAAAAAGCAGCAGCCCTCATGGGTTGGTTGCCCCCGTGCAGTCTGGTAGTCGAAAAGAGAGAAAAAAGCGCCGTACACTTTGGTAGCATGCGCGCTCCCGTACGGTCTTGTAGTCGAAAAGAAAACGTCGCCGTACAGTTTGGGTAGCATGCGCTGCGCCCCCGTACAGTCTTGTAGAAGTACCTCCATAGCCCTCCCTATACGCTATAAGAAGATCGCGTGACTTGTAGAGTAGGAAGCAAAGCGGCAGCCGGCAACGGGGAATTTTGTTTTGCCTATCCCCCGTGCAGTTTGGTAGTTACAGAATGGGGCAGATGCCCCCCATTTCCTCCCACCACAAGATTTGAAAAGCCTCAACCCAGGCCTCCGCCGTGTTTTCTGGTAAAGTGCCCTCGTACATTCTTGTAGTAAAAGCCGTCGTAGATTTCGTACCCACTCCCCCACAAAAAAAATCGCAGCCCGCCACCATTGCCTCCGCCGTGTAGACTGGTAAAGTGCCCTCGTACAGTCTTGCATTAAAAGCCCCCTCCGTACAGTCTGGTAGCGTGAGCGTTTTCAGTAGGGTGATGTGATAGGACATTTCTGCATTCACGAAACGGATATAGACGCGTCTCAGAGGTGTGCATGTAAGTGTAAGAAGGGATTATTTAATTTGAATCATTTTGACACATGTGGCAATTAATCCTTATGCGTCAGCATGAGATTTGCATTACGTGCTTTTTTTTTTAAAGTGAATGATTCATTTGTTTACCAGGCGTAAGTTTTTAAAAGTACACTATATATATATGTTGTGTTTCTGGAAAAGAGTTGGCTGGATCGGTAAGATTCCGGACTCATAATTGAACGATTCTAGGTTCAAATCTTTCCGCTTTAACCTTCCCTTTTTTTAAAAAAAAGTAATGTCACGCGATTACATACAATGTGACTGCAATGCTCGAGAAATAAAAGGAGAGCTATCTCTTTTGGGATGTAAGGTTCAGGAAATGTAAGAACGCTAAAAGTATAAACACACATATATATTTATTCTTTACACAATTATAGATATTTTTTTACATTTCCTATTGTTATGAATGAAATTTCGATACTAGTGCATTTAACTGCACCAGTAGAGGCAAATGAATATTATTTTGTGCAGGTTTACAACACAGGTATAGAGTAAAATACTTTTTTTTATTTTCTATTGTTATGAAAGAAGACATAGCCAAATTTCGATATTGGTGCATTTAATTGTACCAGAGAGTCAAATGAATATTATTAATATATATCTCATATATGTTGGTTACAACACATTGAAATGAAATGTAGGTTACATGTGTGTTGCTCCATAGAAGAGACAGTCTCTTGTCTTGAACTACGGCCTAGTACAGAAATTGCACCACCAAACATCAATGTCGTCACACAATGACGCAATAGCTTCCTCTGCGTACCCAAAGTACCTGAAATGTGTTGTGTAACAGTGGCGTTCAGAAGGGCTTACACAATCTTGGTGAGAACTTATACCGTTACCACAGCGTTTATGCAGTACATACCAACATTTCAAGAATCCTAATGTATAAATTGTATCTGGAACTAACTGGTCCTCTGAAACTTTCTGCGATTACACAGCATACAAATACTGGTGGTACAATGTTCTGTCAGTGAGTGTAAACTCTGATAAATTGAAAGTGTAATGGAAAACTGTGTGGGAAGCTAAATTTTTGAGTGATGGGGGCTGCCGTAGGCATACATTGCATCTACACGAGGGGTTTGAGGTACAGTTTTCCACCTTAGGCTGTAGTATGTTTAGAATTTCCTTCACACAGTCATTGCATAGGACTAAATATTCCCAACATTCACTATTAGACCTATGATGCTGTAAGTATAGGACTGTAGATGTGTTAAAAGGAACACACACCACTGAATATGATTTGAGAGCAAAACAACGCATATATTCCCAAATAAATTCAGAGAAATTGATGTTAGATTTAGATCAACAATATACAGGCTCACCATAAAATGTTTGTACATCTATAATTGTAACTGTAAAAGCAAGTGTCACATCTTCGAACGTAGTTTCATAGGTGGAAAGTCAGGGAAAGCATCATACTTCTGCCGATCCATTATTCGGAACTGAAAAGTTTAGATTACAAATGTATCAGCCTTTCTGTAGAAATTTTCTAAGATAGAGGATGAAGTTCTAGCAATGTGAAGCCCTCCTATGCAAGGGGCAGTATTGTAAAAGGATGCGAGTACACCCGCTATATAAACAGGGTAAGTTCCTGTGATAGTACAGCAGATGTCTAATTCACAGAATGTCTGTAACAATCGATGTACAAATGATAAATGGTCGAGTCTCGCTGGAGTGAATTGCTGTAACAATACGGCGTGCCCCATCTCAGTCACC
>Ga0131853_10011693_pt1 | contig 16081 bp, 15 predicted proteins | sample TergutLab28metaG_FD_92764 | JGI IMG/M metagenome (GOLD analysis project Ga0131853, IMG submission 92764) | Labiotermes labralis P1 segment gut microbial communities from Petit-Saut dam, French Guiana - Lab288 P1 (version 2) (version 2) | ecosystem: Host-associated > Arthropoda: Insects >...
AAAACCTAAAATAAAAACCAAAAAAAGGGCGCGCATAATCCAACGCCTCGAGTAGGCAGTTTTGGGCCCCCCCCCCCCCACACAGACTGCTCATGCCCTGCATACACACTTGCTACAGAACTGGAAATTTCAAAACATTTCAATTATGAAACTGAAACTGCAGAGCGTGACTGCTGAAGGTCTGTCTTGAACTAGAGCTCAAAGAATGAACCGGAACAATGTTGGAACATTTTCCAACAAAATGCAGAAAGTAGCCACCGACACTAGCCTTTCTGAGACACACGGAAACTTTTTCAACATTGATGAAAATGGCATACAAATATATAACAAACCTGGCTCTGTAATAGCAGAAAAGGGGTCTAAAAATGTTCATGTTTTAGTTTCCGGAGAATAGAGCGAAAATATTACAGTGACAGTAAGCTGTAATGCTGCAGGTCAATTTATGTACCCTGGTCTAATATTCAAGTAGGTCTACGAGACACAGAAATTCGGCGATGTCTTACAGCCAGGGTCAGGCGTGCGAATGAACCGGAAATTGTCGTACATTAACACGGACTTATTCATCAAGTGGATCACAAAGCATTTCCTCAAACACAAATTCGCGGCGAAAGTCCTAATTTTAGATGGCCACAGAGCGCACTGCAGACGGTCACACACAGCTTGCTTGACATGCGATTATGAGGTTGCAGGTGTAGATAAAAAACAAGGTTTTAGGAGCGTTCGCAAAATTGCGAAAAGCAGCTACTAACTTCGGTCTGTCTGTCCCTCTTTCCCTCCGCCCACATGGAACAACCCCGTTCCTACTGGACGGATTTTCATGAAATTTTATATTTGAATATTTTTCGAAAATCCCTAGAGAAAACTCAAGTTCCATTAAAATCTTACTTTATATGAAGACCAGTACACGTTTCGATTACATCTCGCTGATTTCTTCTTAGACGAGAAATGTTTCACACAAACGTTGTCGAGAAAAAACACACATTTTATGTTCAATAATTTTTTTCCGAAAATTGTGCCGTTTGTGTTACAACGTGGAAAAATATTGTACAGCCAGACAGGCCACAGATGACAACATAATACGGAGCATGCGCTTTGCATGCTTGATAATTAAGCTACAGACACAAACTTAGAATATGTAATACTTTTTTTCCACGCCAAAATTGGTAAGCGAACGCATTGTACGGATCTCTGAACAAATGTCGATCACTTCTCTATACAAAGTTAACTGTTTGGTCTGTATAAAGGAGAGGCTGTGAGTACTTTCTGTGAGGTATGAAATTAAATTTTTAAGTTTTTCTTTCATAAAATTCGTGTTTCAGAGATTACTAAACTGTTCCTTAATTCCACCATACAGGATTTCCTGGGAAATTTTCATTTTTAGACATACTGAACCTTAATAAATCTTCCGTTACGTAACTTTACCTTAGTGTCACAAACCATGAGCGAAATGCTGGTGAAATTCGATAACACGGAGCACTGCATGACTGAAGTCTGACAGATTTGCAGCCATACTAACCCACTACAAAGCCTGCTACAGGTCCACGAATGGATTTTTGTTGTGTGCCTAAATCCTGCACACCATTATCCAGCTGTTCTAGCAGCCAGGTTCTAAGCATCACTGATCTTTGAAATATGAACCTTGCTTGAGACATTTAATATATTTGTGTTTTTATTGCACCGCCTCTTATAAATCGGTCGCAAGTTAACTTAATGAACCGTAAATAACGGCGTTTGGCACTTTATATACGCAATACGAAGTACACTCTTCCAAATGTCATTTGTTTATGCTTTTCTTACGCCTTTACTTGTCTTAAATCTCTCTTTCGCTCTCTGCTTGCATGTAATACCTCGAATAGGGCCCTACTTACAAGAAAATGTTGTAGAATTTTCAGTTTCTCAGGGAACTAGGTAACGTTCCCTTACATGTAATCCTATAAGGAGCTCATTTGCCTCCGTGCCTTAAACATGTAAGCTGGGCAATTCTAAACTATTGAAATTAGATACAGCAAGCTACTTCCTGTAGCCTCTCTACGGCGGTAAAGGTTTAGAATGAAAACAAGTAATGGCAAAGGTGACCCCATGACATTCCGAGCAGAGGGAAGGCGGAGATATAGCTCCAAACTATTCGCAACTTATGAGCTAGAAGGAATGGGTGGTCAGCACCAAGCCCCCGCCATTTACACTCGAGGAAAACCCCGCAACCAACGTACAGAAAGGTGGGTGGGCTTAGGGGCAAGTCTGGCAGGGCACGGAAAATCTGGACCCTCATCGGGACTCGATCTCCGAGATAGACGATTTGGGGATCGAGTCATTACAGTGAGTCGCTATAATGACTACGCTATTCCAGGCGTCTATGGAAATCAGCACAGAGTCATAAATTCGTACTGAAAAATTAAGACCGAGCACCTTGACAATTCTGAGGTTGCAAGGACGTTCCTACTATACTTGCATAACTGTCCATTTGTTACACTAAGGAGTTTTAACGTTCGTCAGGGCGTTTTTTTCTGTGATAGGGTTTACTGACCCTGCAACTAGACGAGTGAATACACATGAAATTACGTCAGTTCACAGTAAAATTCATTTATATAATGAGCAGGCCTGCATTCTTTACATATTTACCTTCCTCATCAAGATCAGCATATAACTTAAATTCCAAGCGAAAAACATATTCTGCATAAAACATCACGCGTTTTATATTGTGTGGGGTTTTTTTTAAAAAAAAAAAGAGTTTGCGCTTACAATCATGATGGCTTGCTTTATTTGACGGGAGTGAAACCCGCTGCACAATAAATGTCTGCCCGCGTGAGAATCATATGCTGTGAGCGCCATTCTCTTCACGTGTACAAACACCTGTCAGCAACTTAACAGATTTAAAACCTGTTTCTCATTAAAACTTTCATACGCTGCGGCATACGTTGACTTGAAACACCGCCAGTGTTTAGAAATTATTCCCATACTTCTATGACAATGTAGAAGAATTCTTATTTTGCTATAAAACTTGTCAAGAGTTAAAGTCAAAAAGTTTTTCGCAAAGTGCCAGTCACGTGTATCTCAAACTGCTAACATTTCGTTTAATTAAATTACCTACTAGTTTCTAACGACCACCACGTACAGGAGTTCTGTCAGCAGGATGATAGTAACTAAGCCGCTACAGAAATTCTCACCCCTCAACAAACCCACATGTTCATTGCCATGTTCACAACAGCCCCTCACTAGACACTACCCCGATTCAGCCGTAATCAGTACATATTCTTCTCCACAATACATTTTTCCTCCAAGCTGCGTCCAATCATTTGAGGTGAATTCTAGTTTAAATAAATATATAATACATGTTATGTGCAATAAATACAAAGTGATTTATGTACTAAAAACAATCATCAAGTGCAGAATTTATTCAGTACTTGATGCACATTAGAATGTGATTACGTTCTGTGAACTTCAAAGGATTAAGAAGGAAACGGTCATGGTTAAGACCCTTGCATTTATCCAGGGCCACTGAGTAATACCACGATAAACCCGAGTATCTCAGCCTACACACAAATTGACAGCATCCCGAAGGCAAAAAAAAACAGCGTTGCAGTTTGTGCCAACTGTCTCGCAAAGATACTCGGATCGCATCTTGCTCGCTGACGCAAACAGATGAGAACTTGCTCCTTGACACTATGATATATCAACTTCGTCATTGAATAGAGATTCTTTCGCCGGACTTTGTCCATCGTCCAGTTTTAAAGCAGTACAGTGTTTCTGAAGCCGGCTTTGCTTCCGTCTTCAAGTAAAGAAAGGCGCCTAATCTGGTGGACTCCTTAGAGAGAGCTATTCTCAATGAATTCTGAGTCACTATGAATAGCCGTTTCCATCGGACCCACAAGATTAGGTGTTTTCCTTTACGTGCAAAGAAAAGCAAAGCCGGCTCTCGCAACACAGTATTCCATAGAAGCTGAGATGGACAAAGTACAAAGAAGGAAGACGACTACAGTAAATCATAAAACATCGTCAGAGCCCTACAGGGTTGAAGGGTTGCTCGCTGCGCCGACAATGAGTGATGCCAGCTCGCTCACTGACGCTATGAAATATCAACTTCCTCGCTGTCACAGTGCGATGCCAGCTCGTTATTGACACTATAAAATATCAGTTTCCTCGCTGATATTGTGCAATGCCAGCTCGTTCCTTGAGACTATGAAATATCAACTTCCACTGTGACACGGTGAGACACCAAATTACCCGTTGACACTTTCAGACGACAACTCGGCCGAAATGTCTCAGCAAGATATCCAAAAACAGGGTTATTCTGCTTGTTAAAACGCAATGTATCGGCTCAAACCTACCGTTCCAGTAGCAGCCATAGATCTCCACTCGCATGCAGACAGTGCGGCGATGGTAGCTGTACGGAAGGAAGCGGATCTTGCTAGCCCACACAGGAGGATCGAGCTCACGCTTGGAACCCAGATATGTGTTCGAATTGCCTTCAATCACCTGCAACAGCACAGAAAAATGACCTCTATAAGAATAATGTGGAAACACATTACCTTCCAACTTACGGTATCGAGAAACTACGCTGACATTACGGAAAGAATTCCCATGGATCAGGCTCATCTACAGTTTGATCGAAATTAAACGCTACCCCATCCATGGTGCATCCGTATATTCCTCTCCACCAAGCGCTGGCCTTCTTTCCGTTGCCTTTAGATAGATTAATTAAACAACTTACAGGTAAGTTGAGAGCCAAAATAAAAATACTGAAAACTAAAGTAAGTGTATAGACCCTCTAAAGGATCTAAGTAATTATTTATGATATTAAATGGAATAATAGATGAGGACTAAGAAAATGACTAACACAGTTCGACAGTACTGGAAACGACGGACTCCAAGAAGTGCACTGCGTTTACCTGTTAAAAACAGGTGAAGCTGACTTAAATAACACACAAAGGCTTGGGAACAACCTCATAGTGGACACATCGCATGTAATTTATGAATTTAATTTAGCTAATGGTCTTCAAGATAAGTATTCTTTCTTATTACGAGGACCAACTAACACTAATAAATATTCTCTTATGAGAAACGTTTAGCTGTTTAATGTTAAATCAGCTGTACACATGATTATAACAACCCATTCAAGGGACACAAACCGTATGGATAAAGAGTTAAACGGAGAAATTTCTATGACATTTGCGAAGTCGCAACAGGTTTGAGTCTAATTAGTGATGCGCTGAACACAAAAGCTAGCTACAGGCTTCATTTCTGTCGGACAGAAACGCAACGAAACTTTAGAGAGATAATTTTCGTCAGTTCGTAAGAACATTCAGTTAAATTTATGCTGCAAAACACAGCCGCTTACGTGTTAAAGCTTCATGCAGATCTTAACACTTCATGTGCAATGGCACATTCCGGCGTGGGATGAGAAACGACTCCAAATTCACTGCCGAGCACATTCAACCACTTGTTTGAAGTAGTCATAGGGAAACCTTCGTTACGTCACTTTTACGTCACAGACATTATCCTAGCGTGACAGTGCAATGACCCGAATCTTCGGAAATCAAGATCCCTGAAAGTTTAAGATGACGCCCCCTCATACTGCCGCGCCCTGATTTAATTTACAATCCTCCGTCTTGTATATAAACACTGTGCTGTGATATTACTTGACAGTTGACAGTTTTTAAAAGATTTAATAAACAACAGACGATTATAAAGATAAACAAAAACTTCCGTCATCTAAAATTAAAAATAACGTGGTGACAATACACGATCCTGAAGCATTATGATTTACGGGTAGGAATTCCAAATCAGATCTTCTTAGCTTCAATTAGTTCCTTACATCCGTTGAAAGCCCATTCATAAGACAATTTATTCTTGAAAGCAAGAACAAGAATCCGATTAAAACTATCATATTTTCTTTGAACGAAAACGAGGTGAATAAAGATACGCCATGTGAGTGAAAAAAGCATACAAAGCACTCTAAGATTAATAGAGAAGATTATATTCATGTACTCCTTAGAATTTTCATCATTCATACGCCATTAATAGGAACAATGTTTAAGAGTAAAGATGCCCTGTGTCTAAATTATTAAGGGATTTTCACATGCACTGCCTGTAAGGAGGAAAATTCGCGTGTACTTACCAATTTTAAGACTCCGTAGTCAAGAAAATATGGCGCTTTCACGAATGCTAATGATGTGCTTTCGGTTACATGACCCTCACATTATTTTCAGATTTCTAGCTCGAATTTCTAATATAGAAACCACTGGAGAGCCACTTTTTTAAATCACGGAGCACTAGTTTTCTTATTAAATCAAATGTGGCTGCAACATTTTTCTTTGCTAAATAATAAATAAAATAAAGAATTTGTTTGGCAAAATTTCCCATGTGAATGTTTTTATTCAGGCTCCTTAAGGGTCAAACAACAGTCGCGCGTCTGATCAAGAAATTCTCCCCTTTTCTGGACTACAAAAGTTAATTTTCGTTTTCACAAGAGCCTGATGGTGATCCGTATCAGTCACAATTATTCAAATTGAGTAATTCGCAGTGTACTATTTGAGAAACTAGCTCTTTGTATAGGAAATTTTAGTTCTATCCTCATATATGGGAGCACTTCGTAAAGTTGAGCAAGTTATGCAGATTGACATCTTGAGTGGGTTAACAAAAAGTCAATTACTTTACTTACTGCCGTGCTCTGTATGAGATTAAGCTCGAGTCAGTGAGAGTTTCGTTTCGTTTTCAAGACAATATTTAATCATTTAGAGCTGAAAGAAAATAGGAGCATCACGAGTAAACATGAAAGATCGAGCGTTCGAGTTCTTTTTCGACCTAAAAGATAGCAGAAGAATTTAAATGTATTTTACTTAATTGAATTCTATTACGATTTAGAAGCCAATACTACACTTTTTACTTTATCTGAACAAACCCACGTACGAGAGACAACCAACAAAGAAAAGTACGGTCAACAGTTTAATAACTACTAAGCTTGATAGACACATCACCACCACCTAACTTTGGAACGTAACATACTGACAACCTTCTTCACATACTCGCTATAATATATAATTTTATTTATCAATATATTAATAACATCCTACAGACACATTTTTCTTGTATTTCAAGATGCTGATACCACAAACACACACATAACGAACACTTCCTACTCACCTAAATTTAACACGAATAATTTTATCTGTACTTTGTATTTTAAAATATATTGTCAATCCGACCCTTTAAACTTAGTATTTTATATCTGTACATTGATTTGGTTGTCTTTGTACTATACCTTCCGTAAAAAAACGCAACCCTGAAGATGGCCGCACAAGGTGACTGAAACATGTAGAGGTTTACAACGACTATAATGTAACAAATTAGCATATTTTCTTATTCAATCGCTGTTTTTTTTTTCCATAGTGAAACAACAGTGCATGGTCATGAAATACTTAAAACTGACGTTCCGAAATAAGCTTAGGAATACAGAGATAAAAGTAATTCCTTATTACTCTAAACACCAAAGGGTCGAGATATTATATCCAGAAGCCACACCTATCAATCACAGCTGAGTAGTAGATGAAAAGTAGGAATACAAAATCAGTGAGGAATCAGAGCCTGTTGGTTTTAGACACGAGAGAAGATTCGTGGGTTACGGAAGACGAGTATGGGGGGGGGTATTTCGTGCATTATAGCAGCGGCTTTCACTAGCTTCCAGCTGTTCTTTCTCAAATCCGCCCCTGCATGAAAACCGTTTTAATCTGCTACTGCCATTGCTGGGCTTCGCCCCCTCTCATTATTCCCCCATTTCTTGCTGCTTGATCCTCTTTTGTTTCTCATTCCATGAGACTTTCTTCTTCCTCACGTACACATCTCATTTCCTTCAGTCACGCGATGAAAACTGTTCTTTTACGTTCTTTTTGCCCCACTTCAAATTTTCCATACTTCGCCTTTGCTACATTCCGTGGCCTGTCTTGGAGTACTACCGAAGAGACAAGTACATTATCTTGTCCTAAATCATATTTCCAGAGCTCTCTTTGTGTAATTTGTTATGAAATGTGTTTTTGAAGGTAGTGTGATATCCCGACATCGTCAAGTTGAGTTAGTGCAACCGTAACGAACGTGAATGCAGCTCGAAACGGAACAAATTTCAAACTAAATCATAGGTTTACCTTGACACCGGATCAAAGATCGGCACTTGCAAACACTTCGCTTGCAGTTTCACAATATACTTACAAGGAAAACATATCATGTTTTCTTTTCGTTTTTCATATGTTGCACACCCACTGTGTGGAAGCGAAATTACTCTACCTTGAAGAAGAAGAAGGAGAAGAAGAAAAAGGTGGAGGAGGAGGAGGACGAGGAGGAGGAAGAGAAGGAGGAGAAGAAGAAGGACGAGGAGGAGGAGGAGGAGGAGGAGGAAGAGAAGAACAAGAAGAGAGCGAGCTCCCAATAAAAGTCCGTCAGTATCTACCAGTCTACAAGACATCACATTTTAAAAGAATATATTTTTAACAGTCACCGCCTCAAAAGCCACAAAATGGTCAGCAGGTAACAGACACCGATCTTTTTTTTTTTAGAGTAATTGCTCCGAACTATCCAAACGTTCGTGTAGACAGACTGGCGAAGATTGTGAAGAGACGAAATCAAGAGAGCTAAACAGGCCAAACGGTACCAGAACCAGCTTCTCCGTTATATCAACGCTCTTGGTACCATCACGCATTATGATGAAGCAAGATAACCGCATTTCAAGCGCGTTAGTCCGGTGTTACAGTTTAACAGATCCACACTAAAAACAGAACGACTCCCGAGCTCGATGTCCAAACATCTTAGCGCCTGTCGATCTGCAATTAGCACAGTCGATTCAGTAAAGTTCGTTCATTCACAGACTTCATGTCAGTAGCTGCACCCCGTTTTCACTTCCTTCCACACGCCTCAACCAAGAGAACTGGGCTAATGCCCTTGATTTGAACTTCAAATATACATAATAAAGTGGCAGAGGAAAGAAGGGTTGACAATGAGTTCCGTAAAATCTGTTGTGATAGTGTATAGAACTTTTGCTTCATAGAACCTTCTGAGAGATCGATGTTCCGTTCCGATGTACACAGTTCCTTGTAACTTAACCATATCCTATTATCCTGTTTGTTGCTGTCTACAGGCACCTCATCCATTTTATCCACGTGACAGGAATGAACATAAGAACGGCAGAGTGCTTCATTTGCTTCTAGAATTAAAATACATGTTGCACCGTAAACTACATAACTCCGTTCGAGAAATGACGCTAATTACAGCCCAAAATTGACGATTGCAAGTGTCACTGTATAGAGAAGTTCTCTTTTCACCTCCTATTTTCTTATATCCTTCCGCCTAGCTCCCTGTGCATCTGTCACCTATCTGTCACTCAATCAATCAATACATCTATCTATATATCTAGGTATGTATTGATGTGGGGACCGCGGTGGCACAGTGGTTAAGGTGCTGTGCTACAAATCGGATGGTCGCTGGTTCGATCCCAGCTCGTGTCATTGGAATTTTTTATTGACATCGCATTCCGATCGCACTATGGCCTTGGGGTCGACTCAGCCTCTAACAGAAATGAGTAACAGGAGCAATTCATGGGGGTAAAGGCGGCCGGTGCGTAAGGCTGACAACCTACCACCATCCTGTACCGTTGTCATGAAATCTTGGAACCTTAACTTCCTGGAACCATCTGGGCCACTCCAGGCCTGTAACGGGACTGCTTTACCTTTTTTTTTTTTTGAAAAGGTTTATTGCTCTGAATTTTGCAGTACAGAGATACACCTGAATACAAGAATAACAAAATGTTCCCAATTCACCATTTTACATGAGTTATGACTCGTCTAGTGGGTGATATGAAGGGGTTTGTCGTGTTAGGTGTTTATAGGTCGACAGTGAAAAAGCAGAACAAGGAAAAACACACTGCTATGGCTTTACCTTTACCTACATATTGATGTATCTATATATCTAAATATCTGTCTACAATATTCTGTGGACGGTCCGTGGCAAGTACTGCAATGACAATGCAAAATATATAAGAATATACGATTCGAGACTTAGCCTAACCCACTTCCACACACACACATCCCCGGCAATAGAGGCTTAATATTTTGCATATGACGTTTACGGTGGAAGTTTAATGTGAATGCATAGAATGGTGACACCAACGAGCACAAAACATCTGTTATTATGCGTCGCCTATGTTAAATAACCCAAAGCAATCAACAACAAATGAAAAGTCAATAAATCGCCGAAAGTGTAGTGATGTAACCGTAAAAGCACTTCCTGACATAAGCTTCACAGTGCCGAACGGATTGTTTTCCGGTAACGTGGTGTCACTAATTCTCTTGCCGCTAGTTATTTCGTAGCACTACTAACCTTATCTATCCTGCCATTCTGCGAAGGCCACAGGCCTCAGTAACATAATATGACTGCATATATTCACAATGATATCATTACTCTCTAAACATTTTTCATGTCTGTTTACATGCCCCTCTTATAAAGTTACGCTAATAAATAACATTAAACCATTACAACACAATTACAAAATGGACTGATATAACTATGAACCTCTACACGCTACGACCGCAGGATATAAAATTATTTATAACAAGAAGACATCTGTAACAATAAATCGGAGGGAGTGGTTATAATTACACACCTCCGTTAATGGATTTCTTTCAAGATTTTGGTATCATACTATATTTATAGATCGTGCCTGTCCCTCTATGTGAGCTGTGCGGAGATAAATCTGAACTAGACACAGTGTCAATATCAGCTGCGACACGCCATGTCTTGAGACCTCCTGACATTCAAGCTGCAGCTCACCACACACACACACTTCTTTTCAAACCACCAATCCACCTGCCCGCCACCAACTCAACCACAAATCTCGTACCAGCACAACTAACACAGTTGTTTCATCATTCGTTTTCCGTTCACGATTCTGGGGAAGACGGACAATACTGTCCAACAAAGAAAATATTTCCGCAAAAAAAAAGTCCAATCGTCCGTCTACATGAGGTTATTCTTCGCATCCCATTGTGTTCGACTAGGCTAGATCGTCATGAGATGAATACCATTGGCAATAATTCACTGGTTGAATGTAAATTCGTTCTCTGCACAACCATAAGCACAAGCCCACTGCAAAACAAGCTCCATCGTCTTGTACAATTCATTGGTTGACACGAAGAGGAGTGAAATCCACAAATGGTACATGACCTTCATACGATTTTGGCCAAAACGCTGTCCGCATACCTCATTTCTCCCGTTTGTGCAACATAGCCTGCCCATCTACTCTACCTTTAATTTTGATCACCACGATCATACATAGTGAAAATAAAAGTACAGAACGCATCATTATACAGTTTTCTATGACATACACTCCAATTCATGCCTCTTGGGTCTAATTATTACACCATAAGAGTTCTCCTCAGCACCTGTGCTCCCAACAACCACACCCTACTCATATGCTCTTCCCTTAATGTCACACGATGCAGTACAGATTTAAAGAAAAAGACCCAAATTTATATACACGAGGCTCTGCCTGTCCAATGAGGATGCAAAGTGTACATTACTGTTGTTGGGAAAGAAGTCTGGAAAGATCTAGGACATACTGAGCATCGATCATGAGACCGCAAACTGTTAGCTGGGCTAAAATCCTCGAATCTAAAGCTTGAACGGCCATTGTGGCAGAAATTGCCATCACAGCCTTCTGTCAGAGTCTTTGACTAGAACACAAGGCATACCGGAAGCTACGCTTGTCCCAGCAGGCCATTAAATTCCGTCCTCACATTGCCACTTGGAATTCTCTTCACAAACAAGAATTCCACGTGGGTTAGCCCGAGGTCTATAATTACAAAGATTATAAATGACAGAGAAATTAAGGGCCCGCATAAAGGCATCTTGGTCTTTTGCTTCATATGCGTGATGGTGGGCGGTTGGAACAGAGAACGGAGGGGGCTGCTAAGGCACGCAACAATTTTCAGTGACTGGCTGAGGAATTGTGTCCATTATAATGTGACGCGAACTACAGTGATACAGTACCGAGTCTGAGTGATAATGTGAAACACTGGTAACGTCATTTTTCTTCGCCCCATTCAAGCATTTGTGGTTCAAGGACTGATTCATGTCGACGTGATGAAAAAGTCTTTTTGCCGTAATGTGTCTGCCACATTCTAGTACCAAAACTGGTATACTCTAGAAAATAAATTCGTAGCTATATTTGGGTAATTTAACAAGGATTTCTTCTACTATAAACTACTTCATTCTCATCCAAAACTACAGTTACACGGGCAAAATTGTTGTAGCAAAATGAGAATAGTTAATCTTAGCTGTAATATTAATATAGCTACCCCACACAACTTACCAGTGAAGATAAATGTTTCTAATGTGCTTCTTTTGATACGTAACAAGAGCTCACTGACAAAAACAAAGTAATGTCATTTCCCGTCGTAATTTTTTTGAGACTTCAATAACGCGTGTCCTTTCAATGTTAGAAAAAAATATATGCTAAAGAATTGCGGAGAATTTTCATATTATTTTGTGCAAAATTGGGTACTTTCGACATTTAAATTTAAAATTCTGCAAGTTTTAAACTGTGTCACAGTTCTTCATGGCTACAGTCCGTAACTGCTAACAGTGTTGAGACATTAAGCTCCGAACAAGGGACACAGACTCCATTCACTTAAAACTACCATTTACTTCAAAGTTATACTGAAAGCCATGTTTCATATTACGACGTAAACATGTAAGTAATCAGTTATACAATACACTAGAATGGCTCAGTTCATTAAACACTATATATGCTGCACGTAATTCGTCAATAGTCCGGGTACAGTGCTGACAAATATTTGCAACAACTTCGTCTCAAGTGGATTTCAGGCCGCTGTCCAAAACAAAACACTCAAACACCAGTCAGAACATTACGAGCAGCTGCACGACTGTCAGTTTCAAGGTTTATTTTGCGTGGTTATGATCCTGAACTCTTCTTTTTATTTGTGAATATTAATTGATAACACAGAACTTCTTTTTATGTTTTGCTGACCGTGCATCTCAGTATAATCTTACTAACTGACCAACTTAATGTACAAATTCTTTTTTATAATAAGTTTATTATAAAACAAGAATTTGTGCATTAAGTTTGTCAGTTACTAAGATAACACAGAACATGTTTCAGACAGTACAAAAATTGACTGTTCACTCTCATGAACAGCCATCAGTACGGTACATGTCCGTGTTGCTCAAGCTCGACTCAGTGATAGCACAGCACTGATGGAATATGAGCTCCTTCAGTGATTAACATAATACTAAAACGAATATAATTTTATAACCATACTTCTGGAAAGAAGTTTAATTTTTAGTAAGGTGGGGCTAGAGTTTTGTTTGACACGCTTACCTGATGGACATAAGATGCAAAATACTGAGAATCTCTTGTCTCTGTAACAAAACAGGACGTATTTCTGCTGAATTTTAAACAGTTGTTAAATTATTACATTACAACTCTGTTCATACAATGAAAGCAAGTGGGGGCGTGGGTTGGATTGACAGCTCCACTCATATTTAACCTCGGTATCAGATATTGTTGAGCGGTCAGTTTCATGCTTCTGCCACTTTACAAACGGAATCCATTGAAATGGGGGGTTGCTAGTATTCCCAGAGTCCGTTTGGGCACTTTGGAGATCAACTAAACCTCTTACCCCTGTTAGGAACCGTACCACGATTCCTCGCACATCCATCCCATATCACAGTTACTACACTGACTGAGCTAGCCCACTCTCATACAATTTATAATGCAGTACGGTCGTATTCTATGCGAGGGATGATTCCTGAAGACCTCACATAATTCGAAACTCGCAAAATTCAAGATTAGTATTTGCCATATGAATTAATGTAAATTAGGAAGGATGTGTTGTCGTAGCGCTTAAATGCATAACCACTGTAGCGTATCTTTGATCGTAAAGTACTGTTTAAGCACAAGGTTAATATGTAAACAACGGTAAGTTTAATGATTCGCATTACTTCTAAATTTGTGTATAAACTTATATATATATATATATATCATTAAAGAAATTAATTTTTTATGAAATTCGGTCACACTGTATTTAAATAAACAAACAAACCGGACGTTCTACGTCAGTTAATGTTTCATTCCATCATAAAACCATGAGTTACGTTTATACTCGTAACGCCATTTAACGTCAACGCAACGATTCGTTGCTGTACAGAAAGCAACGCGTCTGTGTATCTCGGCTACGCGTTCCTCATAATGACAGCCACACGATGAACGCTGACGGCCAGTTGGTGAGGTTCACATTAACCCCAGCGAAGTTTATATGTGCGTGCGATCTCTCGGAGCAGCCATGTTGGCGCCTATCTGCTGTACACTCTGTTCAAAATTCACAGACCAGCACGCATGGTAATCACTTTGAAAATGCAGTAGGGTCACGTATATCCGACTTTCGGTTATCCGACATTCCCATACGATGCGCTATACACAATTTGTTTTTTGCGCGCGCATGCAAATTCACACATCCACTCCCACTCTTGTTTCGTCATTACGTCTCATATTGCCGCAGAGTGTAGAATAATTATTAATAAACCAAATGTGTATTTATACTGTTGTCCCATTTAAATTTCCGAATTATGCGATTTTTCGGTAATCCGACAACGTGTAGGTCCAGGGTAGGTCGCATCTAGAGTAATGCCATATTCACTCAGAGGAGTATTATGTGTAAGTTATGTCACATGCAGACTTTAAGTTGTCAGACAGAATTACAACAGAAAATTAAGGTGAAGAACAACACCTGTACTCTGGAGGTATATAGTTCATGTCCAGGCCGCGCCACTCCATATTTTTGACTGAGAATAATCGTAGTTGTAATTCAGTCTCCCCACAGCCATAAGCCTGCTACTTTCATACATGCAACGAACATGTTTTTTTAGAAATTTTCGTTCACTAGTAATTGATCATCATCTTCCCACCTCCTCCGACGAGTAGCTAAAATACTGCGTTCATAAAACTTATGTATAAAATACAAATAAATAAATAAAAACATTCTGAGGTTTAAAATATATTTTTTTTCCCATGACGCAACAACCCCTAGTGGGCTGGGACTTCCTCATTACCGAGGCTTCACGATCACACTCAGACACGCCACACTCGATTAAGACTCCTCTAGGCGACTGATCTGCCCAAAGCAGAGACTTCTACTTGACAACACACACCATGCACAACAGACAGACATCCATGCCAACTGCGGGATTCGAACCCGCAATCCCAGCAAACGAGCGGCCGCAAACCTACGCCTCCGAAAGTGTGACCACTGGGATCGGCTAATTGTATTTTTTACATTAAATAATTCGCTAGTTCCGTTAACAGCAAACACCGTTAATTAGTTCGGCAGGAACCTATGACCTAGATCCAGTTGTGTGTTACCTAACATCTGTGTTGATAGTCAAATACGTAGCATTGAATTGTCGTGTAACTTTTTTGTCCTGCCGTGCGCCGGATTTGTCAATTGTTTTGCTAAGCGAAAGGCTATCCGAAATACAATAATACAAACCCTTTTTATAATAAAAGCGGAAATTTTCTTTAACAGCCAAACGACTGTCAGTATCGCGGTACGAAGTGCGGGGAAATGAAGCAGTAATTTAATACGATAATTACCCACATTCCCACCACATGACAAGCTGTCGTAAAAACAGACACTACACAACGGACAAACAACAAACACGAAAACCAAAAAACCCAAACTCTAACGGCACGCATTAAACAAGGTCTAACCAGGGTGTGACGTCATGTACAAACCAAGCTGCCAATGTAACAATGGAAACCGCGTAACCGTGGAAACCCGAATATCACATCCAGCGCGTATTCGTGTGTCACTGACTCAGTAACTCGCATAGAGACTGTTATACAGAGTGCAAGGGAGGGTCAGCAAGTTAAAAGAGGTGTAGCCGATCATTTTTAGTATAGTTGTTTATTAGGATTGCTGGCGTCAGTTACGGACGGTTCACGGCCATGTGCTGTAGGTTAATCTGTCAACGTGTATTCAGAACCGTTGGTGATAGATAGGAGGGAGACATTTGAACGTCGAAA
>Ga0131853_10011694_pt1 | contig 16080 bp, 14 predicted proteins | sample TergutLab28metaG_FD_92764 | JGI IMG/M metagenome (GOLD analysis project Ga0131853, IMG submission 92764) | Labiotermes labralis P1 segment gut microbial communities from Petit-Saut dam, French Guiana - Lab288 P1 (version 2) (version 2) | ecosystem: Host-associated > Arthropoda: Insects >...
GGACGTGGGGCTTAGAGCTACAAACAACAAGCATTCTTTAGAAGAACTCAATTTCCTTGTTACCAAAATTGCTGCTATGGATGAGCATCAGCGTGAGATGTTTGGTGCAGCAATTCAGAGCGGTTTTTGCATTGATACGATTGGCAATATGATCAACTTGACGGAAAACCTAGACAAGTTTGACCTAGCCCCTGCTCCCAATCCTGAGATTTATGGCAGCTTTCTTGTTACGATGCATGGGGAAAATTGTGCTGAGAGTATCAAAAAACTTGAAACTTCAGCGGACGAATATGACAGAGGGCTTGCACAGTATATTGATCGCTTAGAGAAGTGCGTAGACAACGCCGCTTTCGGAAAGCTAATCGCCAAAGAAGAAAACGGCAGATTTACAGACTATGGCTATTTGCGCCGATGTGAAGAATTTGAGAATTTCAAAACTGTTTACCGTGGCATTGAGGATATTCCGCTAGAGCATCGGATTTCCAAGTTGTCCTGCAAGGAGACGCTGCAATTCTACCAGCAAAAAAGCCGTGATCAATTTGGCGACCCTGCGCCGCCCACAAAAGTCAACGAAAACGAGGAGCCAAGCCTATGATAGATACAAACTTTACAGGCGCCGAGATTATCCACGGTGACCTGCTACACATTCTACCTCAGTTACCCGATGCCTTGCTTGGTGGCATCATTACCGACCCGCCCTATGCGTCCGGGGCTGCCGATCAGAACGCAAAACAGAAATCCACCGCCGCCAAATATTCCAGCTTAAAGGGAGGAAACCCACTGCCAGACTTTGAGGGCGATAGCAAAGACCAACGCTCCTGGACACGCTGGATGACCGAATGGCTTACCCAAGCACGCCGTGTATGCAAGCCCGGTGCTCCCATTTGTATGTTCATCGATTGGCGGCAACTACCCGCCATGACAGACGCACTCCAATGGGCGGGCTGGGTTTGGCGCGGCATACTGGTTTGGGATAAAACAAACAGCCGCCCGCAGCGGGGAAGATTCCGGCAACAGGCGGAGTTTGTTGTTTGGGGTTCAAATGGTCATATGCCGCTTGATCGGCAGGCGCCGGTCTTGCCCGGTGTGTTTCGCCAGTCTATGCCCTCGCTTGCCAAACGCATACACCAAACAGAGAAACCCTTGGAGGTTATGCGTGAAATGGTAAAGATCGTAGAGCCGGGAGGTATCATCCTAGATCCCTTTGCAGGTGGAGGTACAACTATACTCGCCGCAAAAATGGAGGGCTATCCGGCCTTGGGGCTTGAACTCTCCACACACTATGCACAAGTGTCGGCAGAGCGAATAGAGGCCGCAGCATAATGAGCCGAGATAAAAACCGCCGCCGTTCCATCCGCATGATGTTCTATTTAGATGAGACGGAGGCGGCGTTGTTACAAGAGAAAATGGCAGAGGCGAACATCCGCAATCGTGAAGCATATATTCGCAAGATGATTTTGGATGGCTACGTCCTAAAATTGGACTTTTCCGATGTGCGCCGTATGGTTCGGCTCTTGTCAAACTCATCGAACAACCTCAACCAAATTGCCCGGCGGGTAAATTCCGGTGACACCCTGTATGCCGCAGATATTCAAACGCTACAGGCGGATTATGCAAAGCTGTGGACACCCATGCGGGAGGTGTTGAAAAAACTCGGTCAGATATAACGACAGACGGGGCGCAATTGCGCCCTGCCTGTCCGTCTTGGGACACCATACTACACATGAATCCAGTTCTTACTTCCACAGAAATTTGACACATTTGTGGGCTGCATTTTCACACCAAGCGCGCTAACATACCACACAACCGCCACGGCGGAATATTTTATGAGAGGCTGGTATGTATATGAGAATTCAGTTTAATCGAACAGGAGCCGAGCGCAAAGCACTTGTCACAGCGGTGAGCGAGATCGTGGGGTGTGAGCCGGATTACATGGGAGCGCCCAGTTTTGCCTACGCTGTCGGACAGCATAGCGTTGACAAAGATGGGACGCTCATTGTAGGCGAACACACAGATACCATGGAATCGAAAGCGCTCTTGACCGCATTGACGGCACGAGGTTTTGAGTTCGAGACCCCGGCTGCCCCCAGCGCAGAGGAGGACGCATCATACGGGCTTTCGATTGAATTCCCCTTGGAGGGCTTTGGCGATACGGCTCTTCATAATCTTGAAAAGCTAGTGGCAAGTAAGGCTTCACTGATTCAAAAGGCTATCTGCACAGATTCGCTTCCAATCACACAAGAGGGAGATCGGCTTTGTTTCCCTTGGTTCACACACTCCACAGCAGAGGCAACAGATGCCTATACTAAATTCGTCCATGCCCTTTGTGAAATGGCAAAAACACAGAAGCGAGTCATTGCCAAAGAGCAAGCAGTTGAGAACGAGAAGTACGCTTTTCGCTGTTTTTTGCTCCGCTTGGGCTTTATTGGGGCAGAATTTGCATCGGCAAGGAAGATTTTGCTTGCCAATTTATCTGGAAATGGCTCTAATAGCAGCACCTCTGCCGCTATAAAATCCCACCTCTAAGAAGCCCGTAAACCTGCACAAATACAGGCTTTCAAAGGCGTTCAAGTTGTACACACTTTCTTGCCCAAAGGCCTTGTAAACAAGCCCAATCCAAGTTAACATCACACAACGCTAAAACAAGGGACTAAGCAGTGTGAAAGGATTGGTATCACTATGTTTGATAGGAAATTTGGTATTGAGATTGAGTTCACAGGTATCACAAGAAATCGTGCATCAAAGGTGGCGGCAGAATTCCTTGATGGGGTGGTATGTGAAGACGATGCAGTAAGAGCCCCAGACGGCAGAGTGTGGAAGTTTGTTTTTGATGCAAGCATTCAGCCTGAGAAAAAGGAGCGAGGCATTCGTGTTGCGCCCTCTCGCGGCTATGCGGATGCGTATCGAGTGGAGTTAGTTAGCCCGATTCTCCGCTATTGTGAGGACATTGATACTTTGCAAGAATTAGTGCGGCGGTTACGCAAAGCCGGTGGCATCGTGAATAGCTCCTGTGGGATTCATATCCACTTGAATGGTGTGGATCACACGCCTAAGAGTCTACGCAACTTTGTGAACATCATTGCCAGCAAAAATGATTTATTTTATAAGGCACTGCAGATCGAGCCAGATCGGATGCGGTATTGCAGAAAAATGGATGAGTATTTAGTAAAGAAAATGAACCAGCAAAAGCCGAAAACATTCGAGTCCATTGAGGATATCTGGTATACCGGTTACGGTGGCAGCAGAAATGTTCATTACCACCAATCGCGATATTATTTCCTCAACCTACATAGCTTTTTTACAGGTCATCGCACGGTGGAACTCCGCGGTTTTAACAGCACTTTACACGCAGGCAAAATTCGGTCATATATCGTCCTCGCCTTGGCACTCAACAATCAAGCTCTGACACAAAAGAGTGCCAGTAGTCGGAAGCCACAGGTGGAGAACGAAAAGTTCGCCATGCGGGTGTACCTAAACCGAATCGGCTTCATTGGGGATGAGTTCAAAAATTGCAGAGAGCATCTATGTTGCCATCTCAGTGGTAATGCGGCTTGGCGCTATCGTGTGGGGGCGTAAGCCCCTCATGGTATTCCACACATAAAAAACGGAGGTTTGATAATGAAAGAAAACAAGATCTACTTAGCTTATGGCAGCAATCTCAACATGAGGCAGATGAGACATCGGTGTCCTTATGCTGTCCCCTTTGGTGTGGCGACACTGCTCAATTATCGGCTTTTATTCCGTGGCGGCGGTCGCAGTGCCGTTGCCACCGTTGAGCCGTTTGTGGGCGGCTCTGTGCCTGTGCTTTTATGGGAGATCACCCCTCGTGATGAGGAGGCTTTGGATCACTATGAGGGCTGGCCTCGTCTTTATCGCAAGGAAACGATCACTGTGGAGCTCGGCGGCAAGCCAGTTGAGGCGATGGTATACATCATGAACGGACATCCCTTGGGGCAGCCTAGCCCTTATTATCTGGCTGCCATCAAAGAAGGCTATGCTTCCGCTGGCTTTGATCCCGCTGTTCTGGATGAGGCTTTGGCTGTTTCAGGTGTAGCACCATAATCTAAGCGAGAGGCTCTGCGACATTGCAGGGCTTTTTGCTTGCAATAAAAAACACACAAAGAGAGGTATGCAACTATGCAAGATTATCTATTCACGTCCGAATCTGTAACCGAGGGACACCCCGACAAGCTCTGCGATCAAGTATCCGATGCCGTTTTGGATGCCATTCTCGCCCTTGACCCATTGGCAAGAGTCGCCTGTGAAGTAACAGCGACTAGAGGCGTGTTGTTCGTGACCGGCGAGATCACCACCAACTGCTATGTAGATATACAGCATATCGCACGGCATACCGTTCATCAGATCGGGTACACGGATGCACAGTTCGGCTTTGACTCTGACTCCTGTGCGGTCATGGTATCTGTCAGCCGTCAATCGCCAGACATCGCCTTGGGTGTTGATCGGCTTGGTGCCGGTGATCAAGGGATGATGTTCGGCTATGCCTGTGATGAGACCGAAGACTATATGCCTTTGCCGATCCATCTTGCACACAAACTGACTCGCCGTTTGGCAGATGTTCGGAAGTCCGGGCTGTTGCCTTATTTGGGGCCTGATGGCAAAGCCCAAGTGACCGTGGAATACAGAGATGGCATCCCGGCTCGTGTGGACACCATTGTCATCTCTACACAGCATCTGCCCGATGTAGGCACGGAGACTCTCTGGCAAGGCATCTATGATGAGGTGATATGGGCTGTTGTTCCCTTGGAACTACAGGACGCTAACACGAAGATTCTCATTAACCCCACGGGACGTTTCGTCACGGGTGGGCCTGAGAGTGATACCGGTCTCACCGGTCGTAAGATCATCGTGGACACCTACGGCGGTTTCGCACGGCACGGCGGTGGTGCTTTCTCCGGCAAAGACCCTACCAAGGTAGATCGGAGTGCCGCCTATGCCGCACGGTATATCGCAAAAAATCTTGTAGCGGCAGGCGTGGCAAGCCGACTGGAGTTACAGGTGTCCTATGCCATTGGTGTGGCTGAACCTGTTTCTTTGTCTGTGGATACCTTTGGTACTGGCAAGCTATCTGACGCTGTTATCTTGGGGCTTATACAGAAACACTTTGACCTGCGACCATCAGCCATTATTGAGCGGCTAGAGCTCTATAAGCCCATCTATTCTCAAGTCGCAGCCTACGGTCACTTTGGGCGCTCTGATCTTGATCTGCCGTGGGAACGCTTGGATATGGTGGATACTTTAAAATCAGCGGTTTAGCTACCTCAAGCCCCTTGTGGTCTTTTTATAAAAATTGTCACAAGGGGCTGCACACTTCAGCATCTTGCGTTATAATGGTGACACAGATGGACTGGAGTACGATTATGGCAGAAAAAAGAGCTTGCATCAATTGTGGTCGAAAGATGAAACAGCAATTTATAGGTCTAAAGCATTGCAAATGCGGGACAAGCTGGAAAAAGGATATAGGCTATTTTGAGCGAACGCCCAATATGGTCTTTGCTTTGGAACGGAGACAAAAGGACAAGAAAGGCAAGACGAAACAAGTGCCGAGTATTAGAATGAAAGAGGAGGTCAAAAGCGATATGGGAGCGATCTGTAAGATTTGTAATGGAGACAAACTTAAAGTGGATGGCTGTGTTTCTCTACCTATTTCCCATAAGGGGAAGCAATACGAGCCGATCAAAGTTGGAGATCCGGGAGATTTTGACGAGGGTTGTGATCTGGATATGCGGTGTCACGATTGCGGAGCAAAGTGTGGACACTATCATCACCCCGGCTGTGATGCCGAACGGTGTCCGGTGTGCTATGAGCAATTAATTGGCTGTGATTGTGAGGATAAGGATGAGGATGGAAAGCCCAGCAGTCCAGTGCTCACCCAAATGACTGCCGATATGTATGCGGGGAAAGTGGACACAGTGATTGTGAAAAACATTTCACGCATTGGCGAGGACGTGTCTCAGAGTATAGAATTTTTAGACAGGGCGGAATCTCTTGGAATCGAGGTTATCTCGATAGATGAAGATGCCATTGATACGCCGGGGCTAGACGAGGACAAGGCAGAAACTTAGTTTTTCGGAGGAGCGGAACGGCGGATAATGGTCGTACTACTTCTCTGTGCATAAGGAGGGTATTATGGGAGGCTTTATTTTAATAGCAATTTTGATAGGACTTCACCTCGCCGCTTTTTTCTTACCGATCTTAGCGAAGGTATTGATTCACTTTGATTATGTGCTGGTACTCTTGGTTGTCTGGATTTTCATATTCGGTGTCGGCGGACACAACCAGTACGCCCTGCTAGTCAATCATGATGTCCATACCGTCTTTACGATTCTGATTTATCTTGCCGCCCTTGGGATATGGTTTGGCTTGCAGAATATCAGAATCTTTAACATCTACATTTTTCGGATTATCGCCTGTGCGCTTTCAGCGTTCGTCATCACATTTCTGGTTTCAGACGGACTCTTAGGGCAAGGTATCGCAGATGGCATGGACACCATTTGGCAGTGGACGGTTGGCATTGTATACTTTGCATTGATGGTAGGACTTAGAGCACAAGGCGGGAGTCTGCTCGGCAAAGAGTAAAAGAAAATACATACGAAAGCAGAAACACAGCGACCTCTGATCGCTGTGTTTCTGCTTTTCGCATGACCGTCACTTGACAAGCCGTTTCAATTCTTCATAAAAGTTTTCTCTCGTTCCCGCTAGTATCACAACAACGAGGCGATGTTCTTCTTCGTAAATTCGGTAAGCAATCTCATAGTTCACACCGCTATGTTTTACATCGTAGCCATAAATGCCACGCAGGTCACCTGTTTTCTGTGAGCCTGTGTAGGGGGCGTCCGCCAATATATCAATTGCACTTTTGAATGCTGAACGCAAGCCTTTATCTTTTAGCTTCTTGAAATATCGTTCGGCTGCCTTGGAGTAGTTGACATCATACATCATCTACTCCTCCCCGAAAAGTTCTTCTGTAGTGGCGCTACTACGCTTGCCCTCGGCGATCTCGTCCGCTTCATCGATCAACGTACCGACAGCTTTTTTGATCTTGTCACGTTGCTCGGCAAACTTGGTGAGTAGCTCATCTCCGCTATATCCCTGTGCCACAAGGTCTTTTAAGATTTCCATAGTGAACCCATCATCCGCAACGGAAAGCGGACGGAGCATAATTGCATCATCGGCCAGGACGCACTCGACCTCATTGCCAAAATGCAACTGTTCATAGAATTTTTGCGGAATGGTAATCTGACGTTTTCCGGTTACTCGAATAATCTTCCGATCCATAGCTGAACGCTCCATTGTATTCATGATAAATTCTCCCCTCTAGTATATTCAAGTGCTCGAAAAATATTCCTACTTTCCTTGATTTCATTATATCAAGGAAAGTAGGAATAGTCAACTGCTCTGCTCACATTTTGACAGGAGGTTTTGCTACGATTGGCGACTACATGGATCAGACCTATTCACGCAAACAAGGGAAAGACCATTGCTCAAACCCTCGCTGACCGTACCAACTATGTCAAGAATAAAAAGAAGACTTCCCTTGAGAACGCTGTAGCCTACGCCGCCAATGCTGAGAAAACCGAGGTCGGTGAGCTTGTCACAGCCTATGCCTGTACACCAGAGTTGTCCGATATGGAGTTTCTCTTATCCAAGCGAGAATATGAGAACATCACCGGCCGTAAACAGAAGAGCGACATCCTTGCCTATCACATCCGACAAGCCTTTAAGCCTGGTGAAGTCACACCGGAACTTGCAAATCAGTTGGGGCAGGAGCTTGCCCGAAAGTTTACAAAAAATGCCCACGCCTTTATCGTAGCGACCCATGTCGATAAGGCACACATCCATAACCATATCATTTTCAATTCCACCACGATTGACAGCACACGAAAGTTCCAAAACCCCTTGCGGTCAAACAGGATTATCCGCCGCATTTCAGATCAGATCTGTCTGGAGAACGGATTGTCCGTCATTGAGAACCCCAAGCCCCGCCGAGGGCATTATGGCACATGGGTGTCAGTACAAAATATGGGCTTGCTCATTGATCTGGAAAACAACATCAAAGCGCAAAACAATCCGGGTTATGCACACTGGGCAAAAGTATTTAGCCTAAAGCAAAAGGCGAAGATGCTCCTATTCATGCAAGAGAACGATCTGACCAACATGACAAAGCTGCGGTCGGTTGCACAGCGTGCAAAAGATGAGTTTAACGCAATCCAAAGCGAGATCCGTGCCATTGATACACGCTTGGAGCAGATCACCACCCTGCAAAAACACATCGGGACGTATCGTAAGACCAGAGAGGTTTTTGTCCGGTACGGCAAGGCGAAGAATAAGCGGAAGTTCTATGCCGAGCATGAAGCCACTATCGATAGACACGAGGCGGCCAAGGCATACTTTGATCGCATCAACCTCAAAAAGCTACCCACTATTGCGGCGCTGAAACAGGAGTATGCGACCTTGACGGCTGAGAAGAAAGCCCTGTATAAGGACTATCATCCCAAGCGAAAGTTCATGCGGGAGGTCTTGACGGCAAAAGAAAATGCCGAGATGGTACTACGGTCGAAGCAGACGCAGTGCGGCTTAAATCGAGGGGACATCGAAAGATGATCCCCCGATATTTTTACACGGTGAGCCATGTAAAAACGTGGCGTGCGATGGCTGCCACCTTGCTTGCCAATGCGCCGCACGGCGCGTTGGCGGGGCGTTGCCCCGTCAAGTTGGATCAGTTTTCCATCCGTATTGTAAATGGAAAACTTTCAATATAGCCCTACCGATCTCCAATCATCTTCACTAGGGTAGACATTTTCTTTGCGGCAACGGTGACAATATCTCCGTTCATCATTTCTATCTCATTCGTGTTTTTATCAATTCGCTTAATCTTCGTGGTGTTTACTACAAAGCACTTGTGGCACTGGAAAAACTCCGAGCCGATGGTGGCAACGCCGCTGATCGTGCTGCGGAATGTGATCATTTTGTCCTGGGTATACAAATTGACTTTGTTGCGCTTATCGGGGTTGGTCTCAAAAAATAAGATTTCATCGTGGGGGACGTGCCAAATCTCGCCGCCCTCTTCTACAGTAAACAGTCTTTCGGAGGGTGGCAGCCCATCCAGATAGCGCTGATATGCCACAATTGCACACTCAATCGTTCTCTGTTCGATGTCTTCTGGTCTGTCTTTGATGATATAGTCTAAGGCTTCGATTTTATGCTGGAACACCAGATGATACATCTCTGCCTTGGTTGTGATGAACACAATTTTTGCGCTACTGTCTTCCTCTTTGATCTGAGTAGCCAGTTCTATGCCGTTTATATCATGTTGCAGATCTACATCCAAAAAATAGAGACCTTTCCGATCTGGATGTGCCTTTATATAGTCCAAAACATCTAGGGGGGTGCCGGTGGACAGCACCAGTTCCATATTGACCCCTGCGGCTTCGATATGTTTACTGACAATTTTCTCTATACGTTTGCGTTCTTGATGACCATCTTCGCAAATGACTACGTGTAACATTATTCTCCCCCGATCACTAGCTTCTGGATGAAGTTGCCCTCCGTGATATTCGTATTCAGGCTCACATTGGGATAGGTGCTGACAAATTCGGTTAGGTTGCTGAGACCGATTCCCCGGTCTGTTCCTTTGGTAGAAAAGCCGGATTGATTTAATTGCCGGAGACTTGGTATATCCGGGCGGCAACTATTTTGAATGACAAAAATGACACTGGCATCTCGTTTATAGCATCCGACTAAGAGTTTTCCGCTACCGAGTTCGGTGAGTTCTTCGATGGCGTTGTCCAAGAGGATGCCAAGCGCGCGTACCAGCATGACGGAATCTGTGGGGATGTGGTCAATTTCGCCGTCTGTTTCAAATGTAGTGTCAATACCTAAACTCTGTGCTTTTAGTAATTTCATAGCTAGAGTGCCTTTGATTTCTCGTGGTTTAATATTACGCAAAGCATCAAGTGCAAATATGTTTTTTGCCATGACTTCAGAAAACGCTTCTATAGTTGTTGCGTGATATTGTGTTAGTCCATCCCAATCTTTTTCATGGATGAAGCCGTACATGGAGGAGAGGATATTTTGGACATCGTGTATAGTCTTCCGCGTGGTGGCTTGCTGTTGTTCGATTTCGTTCATGTAATATTGCAAGGCTTCTTGCTCACGGAGGGCTGACTTTACTTTCAGCGACATTGTATAGAGCGCCAGAGCTAACAAAGCGGAAAGAGCAATGCCCAATAAAGCGATAGTGCTAAAAGCTAGAAAATCAGTTTGAGCGCCTAGATAGCGCCATATAGAGACTACCACAAAAATAAAAATAATAGAAAACGATGAAATATATGCTAAAACAGTTTGCATCGTACTACTCTGATTTATTAACTTGCGCAAATTCTTGGTTACTTTTACAAGCAGAAGCGTAGCCAAAATAGAACCGATGTAACCAACCAGTATATACGGTAAAAATCGCAAAGCATCAGTGAGTGACATCCCAATTAGTAGGGGGAAGTTTGGAAATAGGGATAAAAAGTCCGATGAAACAAAACTGATGACCATCAGAGCCAAAGTGTCACTCATAGCAATAACAAGCATAGAAATAAGTACTAAAATGATTGATTTCTTGATAGAGTAAGATTTGAGCTTATGGAGATAGAGTATACATAACGGTGGGGTTACTATACCGCTTATTGTAATTCCGGTATCAAAAGCATTGATACTAATGATAACTAAACAAGTCAAAAGCAGGCTTGCAAAAATGATATATACACTCTCTTTTAGATGGACTCTCTTATCTCGAACTACTATTTTTATTACGATGAAGCTATTCAAATTAATTAGTGTCCAAATGAGAATATCAAAAATTGTAAATGTCATAGCAAATGTCTCTTTCGTGTAGCTGTCAGTCCGAAAAGGTACACCTTTTTGGACTGGACATTTTAAAAGTGTGTGCTTTAATTTCTGTTTAGAATATTTCTTTTCTACGGTTTACATTTTGGGGAAATTATGATATACTAAAATAAGATAGCGGCAAACGGAAACACTCTATTTGCAGTCGTTCTGCACGCATGGACGGTTGTTGCGCACAACATCCTTGCATTCCATATAAATAGCCCTTATAGTATTTAATGCAGAAAACCTACTTTATTTTACATATAACGCCCAGTCCAAAAAGGTGTACCTTTCTGGACTGGGCGTTTTCTATTTCACTGCTTGCGCCTGTCTATATTTCTGCAATTTCTGAAAAAACGTAGACCGGCCCATGCCGCATTGGATGAGTGCTTGCTCCAGGGAAATCTGTCTGCACTCCCATTGATCTGCAACGGCTTCAAAACACCCTATGTCCTTTGCTGGTCGCCCTAAATGTACACCCTGTGCTCTGGCGGCGGCGATGCCTTGGGCTTGGCGTTTGCGGATGTTCTCTCGCTCTGATTGGGCGATAAAGGATAAGATTTGCAATACTAAGTCGGCAACGAATGTCCCCATTAGGTCTTTTGCCCGGCCTGTGTCTAACAGCGGCATATCTAAGACGATCATGTCCACGCCCTTATCCTTAGTGAGTATCCGCCACTGTTCTTGTATCTCCCTGTAGTCATCACGCCCTAACCTGTCGATGCTCTCGATCACGAGGGTATCGCCGGGTTTTAGTTTTTTTATCAGCTTTTGATACTTGGGTCGGTCAAAGTCTTTACCGGATTGTTTGTCTATGTAGATTTGCTTGTCCGGAATGTTCAATTTCCGCATTGCGTCCACTTGTCTGCGCTCATTTTGATCTGTTGCACTGACACGAATATAGCCGTATTTTTTCATGGATATGCCCCCTGTTTTTGCTCTCGATTGTAACGAGGAAGCACAGGGGGCGACAAGGAAAAACGCCCTGTTTCAGGTCGTTCTGCACACGTGGGAGGTTGTTGCGCACAAACCTATTGCGGCAAGTAAAGAATTGTTTTATCTTTGGGATACAAGAACCATTTGAGGCGGTTTTCCGCTTCTTATCCTACTACTCCCGGAGGTGATTTCCCATGATGAAAAATTGCGTGTTCTAACACGATTCCATATAGTTCAGCACGTCTCAAACAAACTGCCGATTGATGCGGCAAACAAAAAATTATCCTAGAAAGCGAGTAAAAAATCATGTTACAAAGAAGTAAGAAAATCCTATGTCTGCTTTTGGTGGCTGCCCTGTTGATGGGCTTAGTGCCGATGAGTGCGATGGCGGTGGACGGACAAAGTGCCTATGTGGGGATTGTTCCACTGAGCGATGATCTCACATCGTATGTCACCGTGACGGATTGGGATTTGATTAACGAAAATGGTGTTTCTATATTTACTATGTCCGGAGGTGTGCCATTCGGACATACGTTCCATTTTAGCTTTTCGTGGGAAATAGCACTCACAGGCGGTCAAACAATTCAAGCGGGCGACAGTTTCCGTTTTCAAAGACCGCAACCTACGGAGACAGGTAATTTTACATTTCCGGTCGCTGATTGGGAACCTTTTAGAGATCAATATAATGTTGTGATTGGTCATTGGCGTATTCAAAATAACTTTATTGAAGTAGAATTCAACGCCAACGCAACAGGGAATGCACAAATTAGTGGCTCGTTTGAAACAGGGCTGGGGGTCTCCAATCAAGTAGCCCGCGGCGGAATCCAACCTGTGCGGTTTGCGGAACAATATAGATCGGTTCACTTTCTGCAGCGGGGACGGAGTGTTACAACCGGCTGGCAGGTCAAAAGTAGTGTACACGAATCAAGCTCTCAAATTGGTTGGCAAATAGATACGTTTCGCGAGGGAGAGCGTTGGCTAACCGGGCAATATACGGACACGCCGGGAGTATGGGGTCAAAACTTCACCCCAACGCGTCTCATTTTTGAAGATACTTTATCTGGCAGGTTTGTAAGTGCAAGTTTTCGGATGAGGTTTGGTGTGCCGCACAGCATGACCGATACTGACTCGACTTATGGGTTTGCCACGACTTCCACGGCCTTTGACTTCTTCCTTGACGATTATATGACACGCCTTACCCCTAATGCCGGTGAAAGTTATGCGAACTTCCGAACACGTGTTACTGCAACACCTTGGCAGTGGGGTGTGTGGAGGAGCACCAGTGGCGAATACACAGTTGTTGCATATTGGGGGACATTGGGTGTGCATGGGCCGACACTAGAGGGTATAGATGGGATTAGACCAACTTTTGCTACCGAAGCTGCGGCAGGTGCTATAAACGCAGGGTTTTATGACGAGTCATATCGGGATGCGCTGATTGCCTATTTTACTGCGGCATATGGCAATGGGAATATCATCGGCGGTCGTATTCCCGGTGTTAGAATTAGACTGGATGAGAGCTTCGATCCTGTAGGAGTAAATACCGATCGAAGAAACGTGATGACTATTACACGCTTTAGCCCTCCCAATTCAAGTCAAGGGGAAATTCGAGAGACACCAGCCATAGGCGTCCAACGTCCTATGGCTGGTGGGGCTGCGACCGTACCAGGTGATGCAGCGGAAATTCGCCTACTGGATCAAATAACCAGTGCCAATATTGAGGGTGGTGTATTTCAACTACAGGTTCTAAATGGAAGTGTTTGGGAAGATGTGTCCGGTAGAACTTACACCACCAATGCGAACGGCTATGCCGTTACCGATTCGCTCAGCGCTGGCACATTTCGTTTTATCCAGGTCAGCACACCAGCGCCATATCACCTCCCCAGCTCCGCCGGTTTTCAAGGTGCACCACTTGATACGGTGGTTTCTACAGAGTTTATCATCGTAGCCGGTGCACAGCGCGGGCCAACGGTAATCGTGCAGAACATTCGCCGATTTTTGGTGACATATAACCTACATAATGGCGAAGCGAATCGCACCGAGTGGGTTGTACATAATCAATTCCCTGCAAACGTACCGCAATGGCCGGCAGACTTTACGAGACCAAATCACGTATTCCGCGGCTGGGGTGAAACGGCAACTGCAACCGGTACTGTAAACCCTGCCGGAATACAAATTGCGCAAAACCGCACTTTCCACGCGCTTTGGGACGCGCTCACGATCACCAAGAGCGCAAGCGTGACTGAAATCTTAGCGGGTGAAACTTTCAACTACACGCTGACTGTGACAAATCCAAGCCCGACACACACTATCCCCATCGGCACTGTGGTAGGAGATAATCTGAATACAGACCGAGTCACATGGGTCGGCAATCCACGCGGCACAATCACGCTACCCAGCGGTACGCCAAGTACGTTCACGCCGGTGTTCCACCACATCGCAAACGGGGAGCTGCGTGTAAGTCTTCCGGCGTTGCCGCCCGGCGCGGTGGTTGCGATCACCTTTGACGTACAGGCAAGAATAGACAGAGCGGGTCAAACCGTGTCTAACACAGCGTTTATCGAGGGCGTTGATGGAACTCCTAATACACCATCCAACACGGTAAATACACAGATTACCGGCTCACCCGGTCTCGTGACAACGAAGACCGTAACCGATGCAGATGGTGACGGCTATGCGGCACCGGGCGAAGAGTTAGAGTATGTAATCACCATCGTGAACAATGGGAACACTCCGGCGTTTGCAGTGGAAGTTCAAGATAGTATGTCGCAGATGATTAACCACATCATTACCCCGGTTGACACCGATCTGGTGACAATCAACAACGGCGGCGTGATCTCAACAGTGACCGTGCCGCAACTGAGAGCCGGTATCGAGATCCCGCGCATTAATCCGAACACGACAGTAACGCTAACCTTTACGGTGGTAGTAGACCCTGATCTGGACGTGGATGCAATGCCGGAACTCGTGAACATCGTCACAGTAAACGGCGATGACAGCAGTACGGGTATCTACACCGGTGAACCCGGTCTTGCGACAACAAAGGAAGTAACGGATGCAGACGGTGACGGCTATGCAGCACCGGGCGAGGTGTTGACATATCGCATCACCATCGTAAACAATGGCGATGCAGTCGCCACAAATGTGTTCGTGCAAGACGACATGGCGGAGATGTACGACTACATCTATTCACCCTCCGCCATCCAGCGGTTTACGATGAACAACAACGGCGTGACAACGAACCCGCTGATGTCATCCCTCATGGACGGCTTCTATATCCCAAGAATTGAGAGCGGTGCAACAGTGACGATCACCTTTACGGTGAGAGTGCTGCGCACTCTGGATATTGAGGAAGTAACATACCTGCGAAACACTGTCCTAGTAAATGACCGCGGAACAGACGAAGAAATCCCCACCGGTGACCGTGACCTTAGGGCAACGAAGACCGTATCTCCATCCATTGCCGTACCGGGCGAAGACTTGACCTACACGATCCGTCTGGAGAATCGTGGCACAGTTGTCGTATCCAATATTTGGGTACAAGACCCGATGACCGACCTCTTGCCGCACCTTGTGGTATCCAGCCTGACCAATCCTGTGACAGTAAGAGCTTACAGCATAGCGTCACCGCCGATAGCAGGTGCGTCCTTTACCGACCTGACAGTGCAAGGCTTGGTGGATGGCATCATGATTCCAAGCATGGGTCAGAATGAAATTATATATTTCATTTTCACAGTGACGGTAGATCTGGAACTGTCCGAGAACATAACCCACCTGAACAATCTGGCGCTTGTGCGTATTAACACAGACCCCGATGACCCCAATCCGGGCAACACAGGCGAACCAAATCCTGATCCGGACAATGATCTGCAAGTGACCGTACCAGTCCGCCGCATCGAAGCGACAAAGAGCGTTACTCCAACAATTGCCGTACCAGGTGAAGACCTGACGTACACGATCCGCTTGGAAAATCTCAGTGGAATTACTGTAAACAATGTATGGGTACAAGATCGCATGGATGACCTGATTCCGCATCTTGTGACCAGCAGTTTGACTAATCCTGTGACTGTGGAGGGCTTAACCGGCACGTTTACAGTGCAAGACCTCGTGGACGGCATCATCATCGACAGCATGGCAACGGGTGCAGTTGTGAGTTTCACGTTCACCGTGGAAGTGCAAGACGATCTGCCGGAGAGCGTGACCGAACTGACCAACGTGGCCATTATCCGTGAGGGCATTGATCCAAAC
>Ga0131853_10011696_pt1:5000-16080 | contig 16080 bp, 12 predicted proteins | sample TergutLab28metaG_FD_92764 | JGI IMG/M metagenome (GOLD analysis project Ga0131853, IMG submission 92764) | Labiotermes labralis P1 segment gut microbial communities from Petit-Saut dam, French Guiana - Lab288 P1 (version 2) (version 2) | ecosystem: Host-associated > Arthropoda...
CCAAAACAGAAAAAATAGGCTTCAATTTGGCGGCAATCAAATGACGACAAATCAGTTGATTAAGCTGCTTTATATACAGAGCTTAGACCAGAATAGCTCTTGTGTGAGTTCTGATCTATAATGAATTTGTTTTGCGTCTTCTGCTGACAGAGTGGAATTTGGTTAAATAATCACCGAGAGGTACTTACCTGTTGTAATGTAGCTAAGCACAAGTTACAGAGTTGCTATGGAAAATGATTTACCAATTTAAGTACTGGATACTAATCGACTTGTGAACGTTTGGCAGGTGTGACTCAGGGTGTGCTCCCCCAAACCCGCAAGTCCACATCGTAAAGTGCGATGTGGACTAGTGTGAGAAGAGTGGCTCACAGTCATCAAAGCTTGCCTGTAGCTTACAGTCCATGAAAGCTCTAGTTACCACGCAGGTGTCCGAACAAGCGGTCGGTACGCAGGACGCCCTAATGGTCGTTGTGTCACTACGCAGGATTAAGCATGGCGGTAGGGCGTGATTTGTGTTTCGCTGCTAGTGGAGTAGCTGGTGATGACAGTGTTCACTGCACCGGACCTCTTATAGCACGGTGGTTAGGTTGCAAAGTATCAAATTTGTTCACCCACAGTACTATGTCAAGCTTCCTGTCTTCAGTGATGTTACAATTTAATTCATTGTTTCCACGAAGAAAGGAGAAAAGAAGCTAAAGATAAGAAAGGGACAATAAAAGGAAAAATGTGTAAAGAATGAAGACAAAAAAGAAAGATTTGCCAATGAATTTTAGTTGTATCTTTTTATGAGTGCAAAAGAAAGAAGGTGACAGAGGAATAGATGGATGGGTAAGGAGGAAGGAGAATAACGGATAACAAAGACGGAATCTAGCAGAATGCACGCAAGGCTGGATTTAATGACTTCATGAAGTGATTAATTTTGTAGTTTAGCGCTTTAGAGGCTTACAGTGGAGTGAAGGTTACACAACAGAGAGGAAGGGGAAGGGGAGGGAAGGGTTCAGATAGTGAGGAACAGGAAATAAGATGGAGGGGCAATGTTGCGATTATTAGAATGATGATGATTGATGAAAACGACGACGTTAATGGTGCTAACGGGATCGGTGTGTTCGGCGAATGTCGGGACTTTGGTGTGACGGAAAATGGGATGCGTAGAGAAATGAGAATTGCGACAGTATTTATGTCCTGTTGTTGGGGAATTCTGAAACAGTTCGAGTATCAGTAATTTCGGAATTATTTGTATTCCGTTCTGTCCTCTTAGTGGACGTGGTACGTTTCTCAAGAAATGTGCTAACATCTACAAAATACAATAGTGCAGTCAGTATAGCGACTCGTTAGGGGTTGGATGATCTGGGGATCAAATCCCGGTGGGGAGGAGGTTTATCGATCCCGTTCAGACCGGTCCTGGGGCCCACCCAACCTCCTGTACTATGGGTACCGGGTCACTCTCCCGGAGGTAAAGTGGCGGGGCGTGGCGTTGACCACCCACCCACTCCATTCAGCGCCGAGGTTAAAGAAAGAGTAGAAGCATACTCTACTCCCCTTCTGCTCCTTCGTGGTCTGTTAACGGGCCGACTTTAGGTCTTTTCCTTACAAAATACACCGTGTCCCTTTCAGTAGGCCGCTGTCTGAATGCTTGTAACTACGTACAGTGACATTTGAGAGTTAAACTAAAATATAGTGACACATCCCAAGCTTGGCTAAAGTCAGACGTCCATAACGAGCACTAAATGAAGACCCACATTCATTCCTGCTAACATCTGGAGGCCAACTGAAATGGAGTGAAAAGACATGAAAGAGAAGTTCTGGAGAGAACCGTCAGTCATATTGTTCTGGTTCAAATAAATATTTTTTCAGTTGATCATACGAGTATTGAGATATTTGGAAACGAAGTTGAGAGCACGCCTATCAATTTCTGTGTTACGCCTGCATTTCCCATCATGTTACATTGTTGTCTCGAATCTCCGAATCCCGATTTCTCGAGGTCCCCTTTTGTCCGAGCCGATGCCTTGAAGACTTTTCGTGTTTCCAAAATGAGAGGGAAGGTTTTACTTTCGTTACGATGCAACTTAACAGTGTATATTGTATTGCTATTGTGATGTTGTACTGTTGCGCTGTTTTATTGCTGTACTGTTGTACTGCTGTACTGTTGTACTGTTGTCCTGCTGTAATGTTGTACTGTTGTACTGCTGTAATGTTGTACTATTGTACTGCTGTCCTGTTGTACTCTTATACTGCTGTCCTGTTGTACTGTTATACTGTTGTACTGTTGTACTGCTGTCCTGTCGTACTCTTATACTGCTGTACTGTTGTACTGCTCTAATGTTGTACTGCTCTACTCTTGTACACATTGATGTTCTGATACAGTGTTATGAAAACAGTACGTATTGACACACAGTGCGCGTCATACTCTACAGTAATCATATGTTCCAAATTGTCATCTACGTAGTCCGAGCTCTCCGGCCATTGGAGGTCACCTCAGTACAGTCCACTTCAGACTGTCCGTACTGTACTCTGGTTTGTTAGAACACTTGCACCACGTCACAGTATTTTCTTTGAACATTATTTAATAAACCGAAACATCATGTTTCAATTTGCTGTAATCGTGACATCTCTTGGAGGAATTTCGCAGACGCCCTTTGCCACTAAACGCCAGTAAGAATAAAAAGTGCCCACAAAATGTGTACATTTTGGTATTGTATAAGTTTTGACATTTGGCCGCCTCTCTTCTGTCAGTGATGAAGTGGAAGCGGCATGAAGCGAACGGACTCTATTCCTTGTTGTATCGACGCTAAAATAATATCGATATGGACGTATCGTCCACTGCCCTGTAACACTTCACGCAGTGGAGTTTAATAAAGCACCAGCTGAATGTTACTTTTATCCCAAAATTGACTGAGAGAAAGAAAATTTAACGCGTCAAAAGCAAAACTAGATTCTTTCATAATTGTAACAGCAATACACATAATTGTAACTACAATACACACAATTGTAACTACAATACACACAATTATAACTACAATACACACAATTGTAACTACAATACACACAATTGTAACTACAATACATACAATTGTAACAATAATACACACAATTATAACTACAATACACACAATTGTAGCTAAAATACACACAATTGTAACCACAATACACACAATTGTAACTACAATACATACAATTGTAGCTACAATGCACACAATTGTAACTACAATACACAATTGTAACTACAATACACACAATTGTAGCTACAATACACACAATTGTAGCTACAATGCACACAATTGTAACTACAATACATACAATTGTAACCACAATACACACAATTGTAACCACAATACACACAACTGTAACCACAATACACACAATTGTAACTACAATGCACACAATTGTAACTACAATACACACAATTGTAACTACAATAAACACAATTGTAACTACAATGCACACAATTGTAACTACAATACGCACATTAACCCGAAGAGGAGTGCCGAATTTCAATTATGGTGCCGCCAACAGTGTAAGTCAAGTTGTGACTCGTTAACGCAAAGAGTCAAGAGGGCAAAAAAATGTGGTGCAAAAAGATAAAAATGAGCTTCTGGCACAGGAGGTCTCAAAAGTTGGAGGTTGAAAGGTCTGTTGTTGTTGGACTGAGCTGTGACATGGGTAGATAGGGAGGAAACTGGGTAACTGGATTGCGAATGACATTCGATATTGTTAGATATGACACCGTGTAGTTTGGTACTTAGGCCTACTGCCGAGCGTCGCGGATGTAGCTACAATAGACTTCTGACTGCAGTGTCCATATCCGAACTGTTGACCTGCTGACAATACAGCAAGCCTGTGCTGTAGCTAGTGCTACATCAGACCCCGCAGCATGTCAGATTTAGCGTCATGTTCGTAGACTAATTATCCTCCATTTTCCATCAGGCGTTTCTTTATTCACGATTAATGACGTCATTCACTATTGGTTATTAAGTTGTCATTATCGTTGTTAACAGCCTTAACAAATCAAAATTCTATTCAGGAAGAAATTAAGAGCAAACTGAATTCACGGAATGCTTGCTATCATTCGATGCAGAATCTTTTGTCTTCCAGTTTGCTATCCAAAATTTAAAGATTAAGATATGCAGAAATATAATTTTGCCTCTTGTTTTGTATGGGTGTGAAACTTGGTCGCTCACACTGAGGGAGGAACGTAGGCTGAGGGTGTCTGAGAAAATGGTGTTGAGGAGAATATTTGGGCCTAAGAGGGACGAAGTAACAGGGGAGTGGAGAAAACTACATAATGAGGGGCTTAATGATCTGTACTGCTCACCCAATATGGTTCCGGTGATAAAATCGGAAAGAACGGAATGGGCAGGGCATGTAACACCATGAGGCGAGGAGAGACATACTGGGTTTTGATGGGGAAATCTGCGGGAAATAGATCACTTGGGAGACCCAGGCGTAGATGGGAAGTTAATATTAAGATGGATGTTCAGGAAGTAGAATGTGTGGGGTATGGACTGGATCGAGCTGGCTCAGGATAGGGTCAAAAGACGGGCATTTGTGAATGCGGTAATGAACCTTCGGGTTCCTTAAAATGAGGAGAAATTCTTGACTGGCTGAGAACCGGTTAGCTTCTCAAGAAGAAGTCTGCTCCATGGAGTAAGTGAGTTAACAAATAAGTGAGCAAGTTGTCATTATCTTGCCAACAGCTGAAAGCCATCATGTTTTGACGGTTCTAAAAGGACACACAGGAACAAATCAGACAACTTCATTTGTTCAGTACTTTCAATCACAAAATTAATACCAGTCTTGCATCACGTGAAGTTGCAGGAATTTCGCAGTCGGTATAGCAATTTGCCACGGGGTGGACGGTTCGGAGGTTGAATTCCGGTGGGGGCAAATTTCTCCATACCACCCAGCCCGACTCTGAGGCACACCCAGTCCTCTGTATAGCGGGTACCGGGACGTGGTGCTGACTACACCACCCTCTCTTTGGAGCTGAGGTGGTGAATATGTGTAGCTCTGCCTCCACCTCACATCTGTGGCTGCAGAGGCATGTCATGGTTTGACCTGTTACGTTCGTCATGTGAGGGCAATATACACTTTACTCGCGTCAAACTGTCAACAAGAATTTGCAACAACTGTGCAGACATATTTTGCTAATTAACTGTTTGTGGAATTAACTAATAAATAAACTGATTTACAGCGTCTCATAAGACGAATTTCAAGAGGGAAGATAAACACCGATACTTCGTTTATCGGCTGTCGTACTCGACACTCGAAAGTCACGTCTCATGAGACAATAATCATGTTTAAATAGTTCCTTCGGAAAGTGTCCATTCCAATATCCTTAGGAAACAACATTATCAACCGTTTCAGACAGTGCTGACCTTCATCAGTTCAAACAGTCTGATTAAATGAAATTTTAATTTTGTCAATCACTGCCATCTGGTTAAACTGTCCCGAACTATTTAAAAATTGCTGTATTCTTACTTTCGGGTGTTTCCCCCGCGTCTGAATTCCATATGCCGGCGTTTCGGAACACTTTGTCAGTTCCATATTCACAGGCGGTGTAAGTTTACACCGCCTGTGAATATGGAAGAGAGTGTTCCTAAACGTCGGTACATGAAAATCAGGCGCGGAGAATTACCCAAAAGAAATAATACAACACTCAAAACACGGCGAAAGTTTAAAATAAAGATTATTTCAAAATTATTTACTGTGTGCATTTTGAATCAATATTTTCATTTGATGTATCAACTGATTGCTCTAACAACACCTAATGGTACAGTCACTTTACTGTGACATGTTTCGGCAGGACAGTGCCATCTTCAGGAAATGCATAAGGAACTCAAAACCGCGACAACAGACCGGACGATATCTGTGAATTGCATAACCTTCACTACATTCCACATACTAACTGGTGTTAGCAGCAGAATGTGCTGATAGTTATGCAATTCACAGATATCATCCGGTCTGCTGTCGTGTTTTTGAGTTCCTTATGCATTCCCTGAAGGTGGCACTGTCCTGCCGAAACATGTCACAGTGAATTGACTGTACTATTAGATATTGTTAGAGCAATCAGTTGATACATTAAATGAAAATGTCACCAACTAATCACTTCACCCACACAAACCACCGTTCCTACAGCCATCAGTGACAATTAAGCGTGCCTAACACACTGTAGCCCCTGCCTGAATAACACAAACCTTCCTCCAGTGTTGCCACACACTTCCAACTTTTAATCAGAACTTTCAACTTGTGCCTTTAGTTGCCAACATTCTAACCAACTTTCCCCCACATTGTGCACATAATTGCCGCTCTGTGCGGTATGCAATATCAGGCAGCAATCAATGTTTGCTACCAGACATGAGGCATCTCGCAGCAGTGAATGTTTCTACCCAACGATCGTTGGTCTATTCAGCATTTGGAAAAGAGTAGGGCTCATCGTATGACAAACGACCTCAGAAACGGGTAATTAGGCACCCATTAGGCCATTCTGGTGTGTTGTTGGTAACATGAAAATCCTCTTCATTCACCAAAATGTGGAAGGAAGGATAAGTGTAGGGTTCGGCCCTTCGCTCAAACCGTCTAAACACACTGAGCTCCGTTGAACATTCCGCGTCATTAGCGGGACGCTGTGGGAGGGGCGGGGGGGGGACGATGCTTTCTTTGAATCCCTACAAACGCGATGCATGAGGAGACATATTTGATGCCACAATCCGAGCGTCAAAACTGGGGGCAGCTTTCTGCTTCTTTTCGGGAGGTCAGGGTTCAAACCTCAGCCCGAGATCGGCTTTCCAGATACAGGACTTCCGCGGCCCTCTGTAACCTGCCTAGACAAATGCCTGTTTATTGTTTTCAAATTTGCCACGACAGTTTCCTCGTAAAAATCTATAGTTTCGCCTAGAGCGAGTCCTGTGGTATCAAGCTAAATATCGCTGCAGCTGATAACAATAGTTAAACAATATATGTTCGTGCCATCTGTAGATATCAGATAATGAAGGACAGAACGCAATCTGCACTTCGAGTAACGAGCTACTGTTGTGTCTGTAGTCCTGTGTATACTGGCGTTGGTCATATTACTACAATAAATTTTAAAATATTGGTGAATCCGTCACGAAATATAGGGTAATGACAGGCGGAAGTTGTCTCTAGCTTGTAAAATGTAGTCAGCCCGTTGCAACTCAGTGCTAACGACAGGTACCACCTGCTATTAGCACCCTGTCCCTGGTGCAGACCTATTGATATGATCCTTATGGGTCGCTTGTGTGCTATTCAACACTAATTGTTCGTTCTTTGCAACGAAGAAGGTGTGTTTTCCGTTAGGCACAAGCAGAAGTTTCATATTTCATGTGGTATGCGCGCTAAGAAGCTTAACGCTCCGATGCACAGTGGTGATTCTGCGTCCCACCGCCTTAGCATTAGACATTCCAACGGTTTTCTCGCACATTCTATTCAGACATTCCGTCTTCTCTTCACATAACCATCTGCTGTTCCCTAAACAGTACCAACCAGCTGCTGGCTGCAATGCGAATACACTGTGCTTTATCTGGGGTAGGCATTCCAGGTATAAATACCATTTCCAGCTACAACATATTACAAAGCTTCTTATAATAAAACCAAATATATGCCCTAATTTCTCAAATTTATATTTGGAATGAAACTCTACATGTTTCGGACAGTTCCTCTGTCCATCATCAGGAGTTCTTCATTGTAAATACAGCAGTGGTATATGTCATACAGGAGTGCTGACAGCTTGCTCGCAATTTTAGAAATTAGTGCATCTAGTTGGTTTTATTGCGGTAGCACAGTGGTTAAGTTGCTGTGCTACAAATCGGAAGGTCGCTGGTTCGATCCCAGCTGGTGTCAGTGGATTTTTCATTAACATAAAATCCTTCCGATCGCACTATGACCCTGGGATTGACTCAGCCTCTAACAGAAATGAGTACCAGGAGAATTTCCTGCGGGTAAAGGCGGCCGGTGCGTAAGGCTGACAACCTACCACCATCCTGTGTCGTTGTCACGAAATCTTGGAACCTTAACTTCCTGGAGCCCTCTGGGCCACTCCAGGCCTGTAATGGGACTGCTTTGGTTAGTTTTATTATAGGAATTTATCACGATGCAAGGTCACCTGATCGTCTAATATTTCAAAGCGTGAGGATTCTTATTTAATTTATGTAAATATAGATTTTTGTATTTACTTGTTACAATATTTCAATGTAGTTTATTGTATTAAACGTTTGAATGGTCCAAGGAGTTCCATTTACCAATGTGCAGAATGTTACGAATAACAGCAGGCAGCCAACTGAAGGCAGTGGGCCCACGTACTTTCACGTTTTTATTTAACGCGACTCTCAGTAGGTGGGGCTGCAAACTGACTTATAGCTAAGTCGCTCCATCCACCCAGCCAATTAACCAACTCTGTGCAACAGAAGCTGACAGTTCCTCAGCTGTTCAACAGATTGCTCATTTAATGGAACCAAACATTTTATCCAAACATAAACAACAGCTTGCCATTTGCCCTTATCCTGGTGTTCACCAAGGATAGGACAGTCTATATGGGCTAAATGGGCCCTTAATTGATAGATTACCACATCCACAATCTCCCATCATATTTCTTGAATATCCATTTTAATATCATACTGCCATCATGGCGTCCGTCCTCCAAGCCTTCCCCTTGCTTCAGATCCCCACCACCAACAACCTGTAGGCATTCTTTTCTGTCCCATATGTTCCACACGCACTGACCATCTTATCTTCAGTTTGATGGTCCAAATAATATTTGGTGTGTAGCATAAATCATGAGGCTCATTATTACGCAGTCTTCTCGAGACTCCTCTCAGTTCCTAACACTACGCAGTGTCTAACGACAGTACAGAGTGAAAACATGGAAACGGTTTGATAGCAAGCGGTCATGGACTGCTTGGTGACGTTATTCTGGGCTACCGACAAAACAGTTGCAATCTCTGGACACGCTGTGTTCCGGCCGAGGTGCGAATCGCTGACTTCCTGAATGGATCGCCGTTCTGGTTGTCCGGCGCTTTGAAGTGGCAGCGGTTCAGGAGGAGGGCCGTCAAATTTTCATCGCGCAGAACTGAGTTCGCCCCCACGGCGGTCCGTGTGGGAATTAAACACTGGAAAGAGCGACACCGCGGTTTTCCCAGTCAATTATCATTCCGCCAGCTTCTCATGTTCGGTGGTCTGTTATCATCCGGGAGATGGACGCAGCTCGACAAGGACTCAGATCGTCCCCACAGTAAATGACAACTGGCGAGCAGACTGATCTGAGGAAAACTCCTTTGTCTTTCCCGTCTTTCATTTCTTTGTCCCGCCGTTCTAAATCCTACAGCACAAATCCTTCTGCCTTAGTAAAAGCTTTCAGTGAAGTTGAGGAGCACGATGTGTTCGTTGCCACAGACAGACTCCATTTTGTATCAGGTACCATTTTATAAGCTTCTTCCACCGTATATAAAACGTCAAGCTAAGTGGTTTAGTTCACAAAATCTCCACATTCACGAACCCCAAAATACACAACCGTACTTCTGTGTACTCTAGACATTTCAAGCTCTATTACCTGTATTTCTCGCCACTACATCGATCCATTGACAAATTTGAATTCCTGTCACTCTGTTCTAGTTCAGTTCCTATAAGCAGCAGTAAAATTGTTAGCATTGGGATGTAAGGGCGTGCACATAAAATGTGTAGGGCGTGCACATAAAGTGTGTAAGGGCGTGCACATAAGTACAGATCGATTGTCAGTGTTTGGTCGGTCGACTTTAAAGCGGAAGGGTGAAATCGAATCAGTTGCAGAACGATAACGATTGGGGGTTGGCGGAAGAAGCAGAGCAAATACTCCCTCTCTGCCGTCTCCCCTTTTCACCTCACTCACATAGCAGGTCCCTGTGCCAGCTCGACTACGTTCTTCACAGGCCAAAAACTAACAAAGAACCATTACTACACTGAATTCAGAATATCATTACCGTCTTCACAAAAGCGTGAGCCGGTAAAAGTGTGGCTTAGAGAGTTATTCTGGGTTATGACGTCGTCTAATCTGGTACATGGTTTAAACTTTTCGAAGTAAAGTAGTCCGTCTGTATTCAGACCAGAACTGTAGCTGTCTGTATCACATTACGTGACACAGCAGACTGCAAAAGAACTGTATGTGTCTGTAGCACATTACGTGATACAGCAGAATGCGACAGAACTCTAGCTGTCTGTAACACATTACGTGATACAGCAGACTGCGACATAACTGTAGCTGTCTGTAGCACATAACGTGATACAGCAGACTGCGACAGAATTGTAGTTGTCTGTAGCACATTACGTGATACAGCAGAATGCGACAAAACTGTAGCTGTCTGTAGCACATTACGTGATACAGCAGACTGCAACAGAACTGTAGCTGTCTGTAGCACATACCGTGATACAGCAGAATGCGACAGAACTCTAGCTGTCTGTAACACATAACGTGATACAGCAGACTGCGACAGAACTGTAGCTGTCTGTAGCACATAACGTGACACAGCAGACTGCAACAGAAATGTAGCTGTCTCTAGCACATTACGTGACACAGCAGACTGCGACAGAACTGTAGCTGTCTGTAGCACATAACGTGATACAGCAGACTGCGACAGAACTGTAGCTGTCTGTAGCACATAACGTGATACAGCAGAATGCGACAGAACTGTAGTTGTCTCTAGCACATTACGTGACACAGCAGGCTGCGACAGAACTGTAGCTGTCTGTAGCACATTACGTGATACAGCAGAATGCGACAGAACTGTAGTTGTCTCTAGCACATTACGTGACACAGCAGACTGCGACAGAATTGTAGCTGTCTGTAGCACATAACGTGATACAGCAGAATGCGACAGAACTGTAGTTGTCTCTAGCACATTACGTGACACAGCAGACTGCGACAGAACTGTAGCTGTCTGTAGCACATAACGTGATACAGCAGAATGCGACAGAACTCTAGCTGTCTGTAGCACATAACGTGACACAGCAGACTGCAACAGAACTGTAACTGTCTGTAGCACATAACGTGATACAGCAGAATGGGACCGAACTCTAGCTGTCTGTAGCACATAAC
>Ga0131853_10011697_pt1 | contig 16080 bp, 9 predicted proteins | sample TergutLab28metaG_FD_92764 | JGI IMG/M metagenome (GOLD analysis project Ga0131853, IMG submission 92764) | Labiotermes labralis P1 segment gut microbial communities from Petit-Saut dam, French Guiana - Lab288 P1 (version 2) (version 2) | ecosystem: Host-associated > Arthropoda: Insects >...
AGTAATGGGAATTTAAAACCCGGCGTCAGTCAAGTCACTAAAAAATACTGCAGCTTATTGGCACAGTGTATTAACCCTTTAAACGCCGGAGTTAAATCCCATCTACCATCTGCTGGCATTATTAGGAGCTCACCATATTCTCCACGTTAGCAGGTTAAGGGTTAAAGTGTGAAGAAATTTCACAATACTCGGGGTGACGTTGACCAAATTCAGTCACCTTGAAGATGCAGGCAGCTCGTCCCTCCGAAACGTCGGTACTGCCTTATTATCCTACATGATTAAGAACTTTAAAAACCATCTTTCTTGCTTGACCCACAGCGAAAACCTGAAAAATCCTTAAAGTTTCTCATGTAACTGGCACTATGTGAGCTGTTAACATGGGCTGGTTGGGTTATGACATGAGTTTTATCATATAATTACTGGTTTATATGCCTATAATAGAGTATTACCACATGGTTGATCGTGGCGGTTTGCAGTCCGTATCCTGTCCTACATTTAACCTCCATGAAAATAAGTTACAAAAATAAGATTCATAGGAACGTAAGACGTCGAAATAATTTATTGGGTTGCTTGCTAATTCCGTAGTATAAAATTATTATATAAAATGTTATGCAATCTGGACTATTGTTTATTTCATAACACGAAATAACGGAGTAATGAAATACATACTTTTAAAATTCTTAATTTGGTTTTGTGGTTATGAAATTTAAAATTGTTGTAGGCGACCGCTTGATAAAAATGATAGTTGATTGTAATAATTTATGAGTCTGGGAGTAATTTAATTTGAATACTGGTATAGTTGTATTTTAGTTGAGTGCAGATCTACACGTATTTTGTAATATTAGGACTTTCTTCCTTCGTATCACCTATACAAAAAAAAAATCTGTGTTGGGTTTATCAGGAAATGGTATTAGCTGGCTTATCATTTTGGTTTAAGAAATTAAACTGACACAGTTGTTTTAATTACACTCGGCATTGTTATATAAATACACTGTACCACTCCAAATTTAATTACTCCCACTTCTTATAATCTATTTTTTTGTGTTATAAAATAAACAGAAATATAGTTTTGGATTTGCTGCCCGAAATTAATTTTCAAATTATTTTCTGACCAGGCCTCCCGCCTTCTAATAAAGGATGAACCAGTAACCGGATCACAGTCGTTGCTTTACAAGGTAGGCTGTATGCACCCTGTATTAATTAGCGCGTTTCATATATAAGTATGTGAAGTATTCCTCCACTTAACGTGATGTAGATTTACATTATTTACATCGTATGTGTCCTACATAACATGCTCACAAAATTCATAAATTCTTGTTGCAGAACTTAAGTGCTAAGATATCTTTTGAAGTCGGGAACTAGCTTCTTTATGTACTCTGAGAAATCCAGTTTGCATCGTGCCTTATGTTATATTTGGGGGAAATGATATTTTACTATACATTAGAAGTTTTCCATTTTTAATGTAAAACCAGTTTGCATCGTACTTTATGTTATATTTGGGGGAAACGATATTTTACTATACATTAGAAGTTTTCCATTTTTAATGTAAAACCAGTTTGCATCGTACTTTATGTTATATTTGGGGGAAACGATATTGTACTATACATTAGAAGTTTTCCATTTTTAATGTAAAAGTTCAGTATTTCAATGGATACTGGTTTTCACTCCCATCTTTGATTTTGGTAGAACTCGCTTCCATTCTTCCTTAATTATTTAATCCTTGTTTTAAAATTAACACAGAGTTCCTTGCTTAACAACTGTTGCATTTTTTATTACAACTTTTGTAAGTTACTCTGTTAGATGTGTTCCCATTGTCTGGGCAGGGCAGAACTAATCAGTCCTACAACTGACTGACAGCATGTTGATTGACATCTTCAGCCATCAGTCCACTGAATTTTACCTCATCTGAGGGACACCAGTGCTTTTTTTTTTGTTACTATTTCCTTCTTGTACAAGGACATTTAAATTTAATTGTCACTGCCCCCTTTAATGTGTTGCAAGTGAAAAGAATGATATTTGAACATTTGAGTAGCATGAAAATGAACATTACATGAAGTAATTTACTCTTCACTCAGTATTCCTAGAGTCATTGAATCGATGACGATTAGATGGGTGGGCAAGAGCGATAATAAATCCTTAGCCTACTAGGTGATAGTTACAAAACCTCAGACGAAGAGACTACAAAACGTGATCTAGCGCACAGGATAATATTAAAATATTTGTTTAAAAATGGGTTTGTAGCAGTGGACTAAATTCTGCTGATTTATTGGGCTTTGAACATGGTAATGGACCTTCGCGTTCTTTAAAACCAGGACAATCATTGACCAGAATGATGCTGTAACCTGAACCAGTGTTTCAGATAGTCACACAGTGTTCAAATATAGTGTCATTCACTGGCCTGGTATGGATGGAATATTGCATTATTTAAATGACACATTGAGTTAATATTACTTGGTAGTAGTTAACAGAAAGGTGTAAGGGCTTTGGTTGTTGGCTTAGATATAATTTATTTCATATTTTTAAAACAATTTAACTTGTGTGGAAATAACGTTATATTTAAATACAGGGTATAACTGTAGGATTAAACCTGTGTATATAATCTGGTACGTGTACGTCAGCACATTAAACACTCTGTTTGCGTCCTTCGATGTAACCATGTGATGTTTACACTACTGACAGAACTACACATGGAAATCATGTCTACCCTGTAACTCGTTTTATTTTTAAATTTTATATACGTAGTACACGAATATATCCTCCTGATATATGTTCAATTAAACAGTAGAATTTATAACAAATTTAGGATTTGTATGTGCGGTATAGTGTATATATATAAATAGGCAAACAAAATAACATTTGTTAATTTTATAAAAAGAATTTATTTAACAAGTGTACTTTTACAGAAAACACTTAATGTAGTTTTCATTTCAAATTTCGCACTAATTATTTTGTGATCCAGTAGTATTTATAGAGCATTAAAAAGTCCATCGTATCCCATGTATGTAGTAGAGATTATAATGATCATGCTGGTTAGTAAACACATTTAACCTTACTTCCTTAAATATAATATAGACCTCTCCTATGCTGAATATTATTCAAGATATTCAATAGGTTTCAGATTTGAAACACAAGAACATGACTCGACCTTTCCATTTATTTATTGTACGTAAAACTACAAACTGCAAATTAAAATATATGAAACGCGCAAATGTAATTCAGTAAAAGTTATGTCATATTATTGCGTACTATATCATAGAACAGTTTCATTCATATTGAGGTATAAACGGGGCCTCAGCGGTATATAATACGTGTAAAATGTACAAATCAATCAACACTGAAGCACGGAACAGCAAGGTTTGTGTCAACTGCACCATGGTAAGTTATTTTTACCGCTGTATTACCAGGATAAAGTAGGATAGATAGTATGTGCATTGACCAATGCCAGTTTCATCTGATTTCTTTCATTGTATGTTGATGTAGCAGATGAGGGATGTTTTGTAGAAGAAGCAACTGACTCGTTAGGTTGGCATCACCCTATAAAAACAGCACGTCAGTCTATGGCCGTCCATCCGTGCAGATGTTAGTTGTGGCCAAGAAGATTGTAATGAAGTTAATTAGGGCTAGAATTTCTTCTGCGACTAAATGTTACGTAAAGGAGGGGTATAGGGGCATGCAAGTAAAGCTCCACACATTTCTGGCACCAGACAAAGGTGAGTGGCCTGCTTCATGCTCTGAGAACTTGGTCCCTGTGGGGAAAGACGTCGTCGTAGCATTGTAGAGGTTATGTGCACTGACGTATAAGACATCATATGATAAGGAAAGTTCGGTGTGGTCAGCAGGGTAAAACAGCGTGCAAGTGTTTGGTAGTTACACGTATTTAATTGTTTAAATTTGCTATTTAACTTGAAACTACACTGCATTCCTTAGTGTGATAACATGTGCTGTGTCAGTGTCAGAATCTTTAAATATGGAATGGAAGGAAATGTGTTTGAAATTATGGAGTTGCTTCCCATTATTTGTGCTATTGCATACTTTGAAGTGTATCATTAAAATATTATCTACTAAATAGTTCATTCATTTGTCGTATGGTAAAGACCACATTCCAAGAATCGGGAAGAGAAAGACTGGGACATTCCTCATAATACAGACATCCTAAATTTAGTATCCCAATAAAAGGAACATAACGTGGAAGCATACAATTGCGCATTTCTGTCTTTAGTCACGGGGACTCTTTTCCTTCCAGGGTGGTCATATTACACCCAAGTCGGGCTCCCCACCTCGGCCGAATTCTGGAGGATGGAATCCACAAGGCCCTCCACCCCGGGAACAGATCCCAGACTTCCCTCCGGTTCAGCCCCTGCACCCAGATGATGATGACAGCGGTGACAGCAGTGACCCAGAGTCTGTCAAAAGACAGAAACTCTAGGACTGTCCTGTAGATGGCAGCATCAGGCGAGGGGGTGAACAGAGTGGGCCACAGAAGCAGCTAAGACAGGGAAATGTTAAAGCCAACCTTAATTTTGCCAATAATTTGTTGTAGAAATAAAGAAAGAAAGAAAAATGTAATGAAATAAGAATACAAACTTCAAAGGAGGAGGGAAGGCAGATTCAAGATGAGGTGTTCTCCAGGAATTTATACATCAGGGAAAATTTCAGCTGATAGATGTTGGCCACAACTTGCTGTAGTGTTTACTGTGTGGTTATGTGACAAGAAATCCCATGATTGTCAGCAGGATTAAAACAATAGTTGGCTTATGCTTGCAACGCTGGGGATCACAAGATGGCAGTCCTTGCACCAACTTCAGTAAATACCATTGCAGTGAAGATGAAAATATTGAGTAGTGCCACCAGACGTAAAACAGGATAACCTTTGTATGCTATTTCCTATTTCTGAGAAAGATACGAGAAGATGAAGATATCATGGAGAAGTGGAAGATAATACGAGTAAATGCATCTTCATGAGAGCTTTTTTTTTTTTATTTTAGTTAAGTTTATGTTGATCTTTCGTAAAACAAATGATTTTTGTCGTACTGAATCCCTGTCAAGCATAAGTCCCATCCAACTGGGCGAGAGGGTCCCTCTTTGGAACTCAAAGTATTCTGGTAATAGCTTAACTGCCGTATTGAGGGAGCAGATACCAATGTTCATGTTGAGCTGCTTGTAAAGTGTATTCTTCATTAACTTGTGTACAGTGATTGTATGAACAAAACAACTGCTATACTTTACATGATAGTTATACTGGTGCCTGTAACTCAAAGGGGAAAAAGGGCAGAACATTTAAACTAAAAATAACTGTTTATTTAAAAAAAACTGAATGGTATCATTGCAATCCATTTTAACATATGAATTGGACAGCCCTTGATATCTGGTAACATTAACTTTAAGTTGTCAATATAAATGACATCCCTCTAGTTACATGGATCAAAAGGTCAAGCATATCTGTCAATTCTTCAGTGAATGTATTGCCAGCTATAAGAATTTTATTATAGGATAAGCCAATCACACCAGTTGGAAAGTGGAATAATTGGAACTTTGTAATTGTGTACATAAATTTCTCATGAAATTATGATTATTTTATAGGAGTATATTGCTATTAACAAATAAAGTAATAAAATGTAATTCTAAAAACTATTTTTTCCGAAACTATTGTTTAAATAAAAGTTTAGTTTGCATCAGAATGAACTTCAGACCTTCTGCAAACGTTGTCAGGAAGGGCACAAGGATTATATAGTGCCAAAATGTAGTGGCAGTGCAGAACAGGGATTCAGCATGACTGTTATCATTTTCTTGGGCCCTATTTATCCAGGAACAAAAGCTGTGATTGTACAGGTGTAATAAATGTGGCAGCATCTTTGTTTTCTTTATTCTCCTTGTGACTTAAATGTGCACATGTGAGTAACATGTCTTAGAGGTTAATTAAAGAACTTAGGATAATTACTAGTAGCAGAGACAAATATAAACATACTCACCAATTAATTGCTTCCTGTCTTCTTCTAACCTTATGAGTCACAATTTTTAGGTTGTCATTTTCAATATAGTAATTCTTATGCAAATGGTAGTCGATTTTTTTAATAAACATAATGTGAAGATAGTACACAGATTAATATAATATTGGTGGTGGTTATGTCACTAGTTCAACGATACGTTTAAAATATTCGGGTGATAAATAAACTGAATCTAAATAAATATATAAATATATATATATCAACAAATCAACTTGCAGAGGAAATCAAGTCTCATGCAATGGCAGTCCAGTGTTTCTGATTGTACGGTTGGAATAAGTAAGTTTGCAGTGTAAGTGCAAATGTTGCATATGCAATGGCGAGGATTAAGCAGCTGAAATGACTGGACATCACTGAGCAAGTGCTGTTAGTATACAATGTGATGACAATGATACGATGGATCAGATATCTCCATTTCTGTTGCTTCCGAGACAGTGGCGACAGAAGAAAAAAATGAAAAGAAGTTTATAGAACAGTGGAAGGAAGAGAGTCTAACATTTTTACATCATTGGTGGTCCAATCATTATCCACAATACTCTGTGAAAAATGTTTTCTTTCTCTTCGATATTTCTTGTTTGCTAGTTAGTACGGGAATAGATTTGATGATAATTTTTTGAAGGAAGTACTTACCTTTGTTAGAGTGTTTGTTCAGTAGTGTGCTAATTCACAGGCAATCTTAATATCGCAGATGTTTAAAATGAGTGGTAATATCCCCAGATGTCAAACGTATTTTGTTTACGTTAATATTTCTGGAATGTTTAGAGTCACATCTGTTCATTTTAGAAACTGTTTGAAAGACATGTAATTGCATAAATCCAGTTAAGGACTGATGACATGAAACTGATTCCTTCTTAAGAAGCTAATAGTTGCTCAGCTGGCTAAGAAATTCTGCACGTCTTATGGAACATGAAGGTTCATTAACGTGTTGACATGAGTCTGGTCCCTGTTCTATGCCAGATGAAACCAGTCTATAGCCCCATTCCCTATCCTATTTCTTTAAGGCACATTTTAATATTATTCTCCCATATATCCAAAGCTCTTCAAAGCAGTTGCCTGTGTATAGGTTTTCTGACCAAAACTTTGTATCCGTTTCTCGTCTTGCCCTTGCCAGTAATAATGCCTTTGGTATCTGTAAATACCAGTAACAGGAATTAAAACATTCCTAATATTCTTCATTTACACATAAGATAAAACTGTTCAATTACCTTCGCCCATTAAAGACAACGGGTTTTAAATTTTGTTGTTCCTAATTTGTTTGTAGCTTCTTTTAGTTATCACAAATCCCAGGTTTGTTGCAGTCCCACTTTGATTAGAATACCAGAACATTACTCTATAATAATTATAATTTGGTGGATGTAAAGCAGTGGATAACAGTGTATTATCTCTATTAAATTAACTTTATTATTGATATAAATATTTAATGCTGCGCATTTCTGCAGATGTAGTGGGGAGGTCAGTACCATTCAATTTTGCCGTATGTAATAATTATGTGACGGATGTCTTATAGCAAACAGGATTTACTCGAAGAGTTTACAAACAATTTTGGCACTTTGTGTGTCCATAACTCTGGTATACGTACACATAAACATCATTTTTTCTCTTTCAAGTTTATATCAGTAGTGTGAAGAAAATTATTTTGTCACTCGTACTATAATTAAGCATTACAAAGAACAGTGTCCTTGTTAAGCCTTTATATACTTAAAATATATGGCAGTTTTCTCGAGTACTGCACGGAAGGAATTTTATGTCTCGTGCAACCATGTATGGTGAATAATTTTTACAAGAAAATGTAAGAAACTTTATAGAATGCCATGGAATCAAGGTTTATAATATGTTGTTATGCCTATGCATCATTATTGTTACATAAGACATAAATGCATTTTATCTGCAAAGTATGCCATTTTCATCATAATTGTTACCTTAAAATTACATTAATGCCCATTATAGTGTCCACATAGATTTGACTAGCTTCCAGAACACTTTCCGAACTTCACGAAATATATCTGCCTGAAATAAATGATGATATTGCCATGATTTATCACTGTCTTGCATGATAGTGAAGCAAAGTATTATCAAAAATTTTATTGACCTGGAGATCACATATACAGTAATGCCTGTCAGTACAATAGACTCTGAACCAAAAGTTTAATATCCTTTAGTGTTTTGATTTGGAACATTTTTTGTCATACGGCTGGGTGTTTATGCACACTGTCAAGCAATGCAAAATTTTGTTTTTCAGTATATGCAGTGGTCAGGTAACAGTACTTTTTCTTGCACAAGGATATACTAAAAGGCAGACGTACTCCCACTTTGAAATACTATTTCGTTTTCATATAGGATTGTCACCTGTTTGATTTTAGAGGAGTTTCTAGAAACCTAAAAATAATATCTGTTTGGGTTTTAATCAGGATTGTAGAATCTTTACATGTATCTGTGCCATTTTTTATTTATGTAATCTGAAATTTATACGTTTGTATTTCAGTGGAATTTTTAAATTGATTGCAAGATTTATTGACTGCAGTTTCATTTTTGTTCTGTTTATGGGAGCCACCACAACTCTTTCCCCATGAGAGGGGACACAGAATTTTTGTTTTAAAAGTCCATTATTCCTTTCAGTGAGGAAGTTGTTAAACACTTTTCATTTGGGATATAATCATTTTCAATAGGTTTTAGTCTGTGCTGTTTGTTTGGTTTATTTATGTCCCTGTTTTTAAGAATTTTCAATTTTTTTGTATTTTTTCCGAATCTCCAGAACAGGGGCTAGTTGGATGGCTTGCTTCCCTCCTCTCATACCCCTTTGGTGGCACCCTTCATCCCATGCTATGTATAAGTGGCAGATGAATTTGTTCAAAACAAATTATCATTATAACTTACATTGTTTTTCACCACTTCTTTTTCTCTGGATTTCTGAATGAAGCCTCAGAGGAAGTCTCCATACTTGAAAACCTTGTAAGGTAGCAGTCCAATCTACATTTGAACAATGTATGTATGACATATTCCACTATAAAAACGAGCATTAAGTTTTTGTTTTTCCAAACCTGGAACCAATAGTCAGGACATGTCTTTATACTGTACATTTGTTGATTAATTGACTGTCATTCCATAAATAACAGAAATTGGACACTTATGGGAAGCTTACTTTCTTGTCTGTTCAAGGTAATTATCATTATTTCATCTCCAGTTCAGTGAGAATGGAATTAACGTTTTACTAATTATTCTGGCTCCTTTTTATTTGGTTTACATTCTGGGTGTGTAGAAATTTTAAATTACATTTCCTGGATGTAATTGATTTTGTATCAAATCCAAGTTTTGTAGTTACTTGTGTTGTGATCATGGTTCTCATCAGTTACGCTGTTTCATAACTCCAAGTGAAAGTGGAACTGTGGTTTTCATATTTTAATATTTCCCACATACTGTTGTCTAATCCAACAGCCAAACATTAAGCACTTTGAGAAACAAAGAGCCTTCATGTAAACTTGATAGAGGTATATTTTGGTTTTAGTGTATAAAGGAGGAAAGAGAAAAAGGGACAGAGTTAAGAAGTTTAATCACACTTTGTTGGAGACATAATTAACTTGCTTACGTAGCTGTCACTCTTTCTTTTAATTATCTGGATTACTGCGTGGAGTTTCAACTTTAAGTACTCTAAGTAGTTCCGTTTGCTTCTTTGTCTTTCCTCAGGAGATAGCCTACATTGTGCTCACAGTGAAATAATTGATGATTATCATATGCGTTCCCTTGTGAACAGAAACTTGCGAAGGATGACCAACAATGAACTAATTTGGCATCATTGGTACATTTCATTGTAACTGGTTTTATTAACCTTATTTAAAAACACTTTTCCAATGTGCCATTATTGGCGAATTACCAAGCCATGCTCCTTTATAATTATAAATTAAAATTATGATGAACACAATTTTCATGTTTTCCTATTCTTGAGATTATATCTGCCTTATCATCATTGATCAGTGGGCTGATAGTTTTCATAATTGTGAAAGTATATTTTATTTTTGGCTTCTGAAATTTATTATTTACACAGACTTTAGCGCTCTAAAAACAAATAACATGCATAAAACAAACATAATTTAACCTTTCTGAGTGGAAATCATTCCACTGCTGGAATGTTTGGACTACATATGATTTATGTTGCAAAGTTAACACAGCATAGAGCTTTTAAGTGAGCCATCCCCATTGTGCTGCATACAATCATAAAGATAGGTTGTGTTTGACTTTGCTCTACCTATCTTTATGACAGCATAGAGCATTCATTGATGCAGTTGTGTATGATTTATTAAAGAACTCTCAGATATTGCACAGTTTACTGCCATTCTATAAAACCATAAGAATTCTTGCTGTATTCAGAGAATTACCCACAGAAATATTCAGTATATGAAGCTTCAAGTCTTCAGGGATATGATGGTGCTACTGTGTCACTTTGTCAGTGGATGGAAACCGTCTAGAATTTAGAAAGATTGTGGTGCCATCAGAAGGTCAGAATTTATGCAGTGAAACAGGGTAGCATTCCAGAACACTTAAATCTTCAGTAACACTGCTGTGAGAACCTCAAATATTGCTTTTACTATGTGATTTGGCCTATCAGGTTGACATGTCAGTAATTCTGTAGGCTTGTTTTTGGAATTTAAATGTAAGCATTTCAAGTCTCAGTCATGCTGCGTATTCTCATGACTGAGATTCTTTAATTGAGGCTTTCCTGTCTCTAAAATGTAAAGAGGCCATGATCACCTCTTTCCAAATTTTGTATACCTACTCCTTATTCATGTTTTTTCCCCTACCTCATCTGACACTGTTCACATATAGCCTCTGCAGTACATTCAACCTGTCAAATGTCTTCTTTCAGATCATTCTCTATTTATTATGTCATGTTACATAATACTGAGAGAAAGTATATAGTACTAACTTCTTGTGTGATCTACTGAAACCATGCAGTATCATTTTTAACATGATGTACAATTTATTCATTATGACAAATCATACTAAAATCACTGACATGTAATTAGTGATAGAAATGTGAAACGCACTTGATCTCCTATAAAGCAATGTCTCAAATACAGAAATATAGGTTGGTTCTCTTGTAATGGGTGTTAATTGAAGGACCTGTTTGATGCATATCTTTTCACATCATTCTTTAACATTAATTTTAATCTGCCTGGACCCAAGCTTCATATTACGCAAGCATAGTATGACTTTAAATTTTGGTGCAGATGCACTTCGTTACTATTTCTATAGTAAAACCAACTAGATTCACCAGTGTATCTAGTTGGTTTTACCACATGAATAATATTACGATGCACAGCCCTATGAACGTCAATTTTGCACCTCATCACTATTGTTGCCACGCATTTAATTGCAGTGAAAACGCTCGAAATATGATATGATGAAAGGTTTTTGAAGTCTGCTGTATGAACTGCATTGGGGCTTATAATACAACATATAGGAGTGTTCAGTACTTCTCCATGGAGTGCCCTCATATTCTTTCTTACATTCCTGAGTCATTTATATTTGTATATGTACTTTTGTTCGATATTAACATAGAGCATATACATGAGATTTCTTTCATCTACAAGCATCAGTGTGTAACCTTGTTGCATCATGTTTCTGTACACTAATAAGAAGAATATTGTATAATACACTAGTCAATCCTGCATAATTTGGGACACTCACAGCATTGTTAAATTAATTGTTATAAAAATACTAAGTCAAATGTAGGATGATTTATGACTGATGAGTTCAAAAGACTGGAAGGAAATGATTATGCTTCTGTAATGTAATATCATGGCACACACTGCAGGAGTAAAGGAAGTAATAACATTCAGGTTACCTGACCTTCAGGCTCATATTTGAAGTTTAGATGTCACAAACATGAATGAAAAGGTAATCACCGCCAATGTAAAGACTGTGTCCCCAGATTAGGGTGTTCTTCGAGTTTGCTAAAGCTGTTAAACACTGTGCATACACACAAAACTGTGTTCCATGTGAGCATAATGTAGTGCATATGTTTCATGTTTTAATTTTTTTTTTCTGTATGCAATATTGTATATTTACACTCGCATGTGATTTTGTTTGCATGTTCTTATTCTGTTACTCTCTAATGTGGCATATTAATTTTTAGTAATTTAAAGCATGCTGTTCAAATCTTCCCTTTTCAGTAATGTTACTGTGGTTTTCATACACACCTCACTGTATCATGTCACTCTGTACTGAGTAAATATGGCAAATATTTTCTGTCTGTTGGTAATGGAAAATATTTTGTATTTTTGGGGGGGCATACTTTTCAGATTGCATTGTCACTTCTATCATAGAAGGAAAGTTAAATTTTAAAATTTCACTGTGAACTTTGTAGAACATAAAATTTTCATTTCCTTAGTGCCCTTCAAATAATAATGTTTTATTTTTGTCACATGTACTTATTTAAGAGCATTGTTTCTATAATATCATTAATTTGCTACCATTTGAAAGTACTGATCAAAAGCAGGTAACATTTTGCATGTGGGAAATATAAGTAAAATTTATTGAATTATGGTATCATCCATGTTTATCGTTCATTCATTGGTTGTGTCATTTTGGCACAATTAGTGCCTAAAATTTAGGTTTTGTATCATATGTATTGTGCTTCTCAGGAAAAACAAAAAGGGATAATACATACCTCTGCTTTCAGGATGATGAATCACCTTGACAGAAGTTTTCTTCTGTGAGTATGTGAAGTAGAAGGTGGAGGTTGGCAGCTCAGGTTTTTACAACAGTATACTATGTCAATAAATTTTCTACAGAACTCATGCAGACATTGGCAACATTGATTTACAAATTAAAGAGGCCACTATCAAATGTTGGCACATGTCTCGGTATTGTTTATGTTTAAATTAGACACATTGTGTAAAAGATTATGAAGACAAATAGTCCTATTGCCTCAATAGAACTGTTAGAATAGAAGTGAATACTGAAATGTTTTGAATATGCAATTATAAATATTCATTAAATGTGTAATATTTATTTTACATATTTCTTGTATTTATAAAAGCACTAATTGCAGCTTAAATATATTTGTAGCACTTAGTTGAGAGTGTTTTGAAATGTTCTGAAAAAATGTTAATTTCTTTATCTTGGATTCAGAAACGTTAACCAGAAAAGTATTTGTCATGGTACACACCCAGAACTTGTGAATTGAAAACAAGAAGGAAATAACTTTAATTGTCTGAATGAGTTCTGTAGTAATTGTAATGCTTAATTAATAGTAAGTCACACTATGAAAAAACAGAAACATTATTAAATTTTACCAACCCTTACATCCCCCAAGAATGTATACGATTTTTCAATATCAAATTAATAGATATTCTATACTTATACACTACAATTAAAATAAGATTGCATATACTGTATGTAATTATTTTGTTTCACAACACACTAGTACACAGTTGAATTGTGATGTCAATCGTATTCACAAAGCCATGTTTTACATAAGTATAAGGGATAAATCTCTTGTGCAATTAATTTCGGTAGTTATACCAGTATTTTACTTGAGAAGTGTATTAGTATTAGCATACAAGAGTACACAATGACAAGACGGTACTAAATATGAATAATGACTGTTTCATCAAGCAAAAACCATCCTAGCTTTTAGTTGATTATAACTTTGGTTTATGTATTGTATAATGTGGATGGTTCTAGGGGATTCTATTCTATTCTTGTAGTTTGTACGTAGAATAAAAGAGCGCAGTAGCCTGCTGTATTGCTAACACTGTGAATGCCTTATCATTGTTTCATTTATCATGTCTAGAAGTGATTATTATAAAACATTTTGTTGTCATACCTCTTCATTAAATCTTAATCTCTTGGCATTATATTGTTTTGGATTCTGGATACATTTAATAATTGAGTTATTGCATTATTTACAATATATATCTCATTGAAACATACAAATTTGTTTGTAAAATGTATATCTTTTAGTACAAAGAAACATGTTTGTAGTAGTCATCAAAGTTGGAAAGTGACATGGTAACCATTTGAAAGATGTTAAGGTGATAGTGACATTTAAAAAGCAACAAGAACACATGTGTTTTGTCAGTGCAACTTCCAGCAATTAAATAATGCCAAGAGATTGTTAATTATTAATGTGTCTTGAACCTTCAGTATGGTGGGAATGAATGCTATGACACCTTGTATGTTGAAAGGGGAAACAGTGAAGTGTTCAGTATTGTATTTTTTTGTATAAAAGATGATCCAACAGAGCATTTGAATTGATATGGACAGAGTAAAGGTGCATTACTTAATATTGTTTAAGCACAATTAGCAATTTTCACATGGTGTAATTCTGATGCAGATAAAATTGTGTAGGGATATAACATTTACCATAAATGCTTCATTGTGTTCTGTACGGAATGTGTTTAAGGTATTATGTATTTTTCTTTGCATTATTTTTGGCAGATGACAATACTGCAATATTAATAGAGCATCGTGTACTCAGCGAATTGCATTTACAAAATCATCTTACATCAGAATGTTTGAAAGAGCAATTATTATTACTGAACTCATATTATCCATTGCATAAGTTTAACACTGGGAAATGTGTGTTTCCTTTACATGCAGCTTATCATACAACACTGACACATTAGTTTTAGGTTGATTTGTAAGATACACTTTCAACATGGAGAAAATTCATATACTGGAGTAATGGTTGCTTATTGACAAAAGTCATGGAGCAGACATGTGAAATGTGAAAGCTGCCCTTTGCAAGTACTATGTGTATTTCAAATTAAGTAACATTATTTGTATTGTTTTTGCATCAAATTATATTGGTTAGATGCTGAACCTATGTCATATTTTATCTTGCATTTTCATTATTAACAAATCACCAGCTTTAGTGGTGACTTTTACACATTGTGGTATATATATGAAGACCTTTCTTTCCTTATTAACGAAGATCTAATAAGATGTTAAAATTTTGGGACAAGTTCGCATTTACCATGAGACCATATGAATTTGTTTACTGGGTAAATTAAAGCCTGTGATAATGATACTATAAAACACAGTATCCCAAGCCTAGAGAAAAACACTGAGCCCAGTTTTTGGTTCTGCATGAACTCCAGTATGGGAGATGCAGTTATTCATAGTATTCCATACTCTAGTATACGAATTTGTTTGAGTGTCAGTTGCTACATTGTTCAGGTTTGAGGAAAAAAAGTTGGTGTCCATAGAAAAAAATACTGTATCCACTAAACAAAGCAAGTAATATATTTTCACCGTTTGCACTGCAAAAACTTTGTTAAAAATGGTCTTTTGATATCATGTACAGTATGTGTGTTCACCTAATCCCTACCCCTCAAGTTAGATTGAAAAGAATAAAAGTAATTTGTTTTTGCATTTCATTAATAACTCAGTTTTAGAAATTTTCAGGAGATAAAATTTTTTTTGTAAATGTTTATGAGTGATGACTAGCAAAACTATTTTTAAGGTCTCTAAAAAGTGCAGAAATGCATGTCTCAGTATACGTTACAAACAAGTGAAAAGTAAAATGAGTCCAGGTACAACTGTACAGTGTCTTTTTTCATATTCATGTTCACAGTCGAGGGACTGAAAAATCGACTATATATTGCCTTGGATAAGTCATATGTTTATTAAATTTTTATTATTATTTTGCCAAGATTAGTGTAGTTATATTCAGTCAGTTTTTCAGCCACTCACAAGAGGAGCACGAAAATATACTGTAATGGTTGAATACAATTTTTATTAAGAAAGTGTGATTATTATTGTCAATTCTTTGACAAAACATCTGCAACAGACTTTTTTCTTGTCTTCATGTAAGTTAATATTGACATCTGTATGTATTGTAAAATATGCAGTTTTCAAAATATAATAATGGATGTTGATATGGAGTTTGTTTTTTCTCAGGTCATGTACATTCTTTCTTCCACAGCTGGGGGGGGGGGGGGGGGGGGTGGCCTTTATTACTCTCCCCTCATAGCATTTTTGATCATTTTTTGTTGGGTTTTAGATCTTTCGGCAGCGGGGTTGTTGGTTTGGGGCTGGGGGGGGTCATGTGAGTGGGGCCCACTTTTGCTCACCA
>Ga0131853_10011698_pt1 | contig 16080 bp, 18 predicted proteins | sample TergutLab28metaG_FD_92764 | JGI IMG/M metagenome (GOLD analysis project Ga0131853, IMG submission 92764) | Labiotermes labralis P1 segment gut microbial communities from Petit-Saut dam, French Guiana - Lab288 P1 (version 2) (version 2) | ecosystem: Host-associated > Arthropoda: Insects >...
CCCGACGACGCCCAGATCGATCCCACCGACATTGAGCCCTTCGAGCATCTGCGGGCCCGCCGGGAATTCGACCCACTGCACCGCGATGCCATGTTGTTTCAGCGTGTTTTCGAAGACGCCTCGGGCCTTGATGATCGCGAGGTCGCTGCCCTTTTGCCAGCCGATACGAATTGCCGTATCCGCGGCATGGGCCGGTTGCCACGTCAACAGAGCGACGAGGATGGCGAGAAGGAATGTGATGGCACGGAGCTTCAATGGCCTGTTAATTAGTAGTGCGATAGTCATGGAAAATATTCCGGAAGTGGGTTAATCAGGCTTCGGCGTGTTGCGCCGTTTGCAGATCGGACGCGGGCGCGAACAGGCGATCGACGAAATGGCCGACCTGGTCCGCCGCGGCCTGCACGCGCGCATGAAGCACGGGATCAAGCGTGACGGTGTCGTCGGTGTGGCGCACGACTTCGCGGTCGAGCGCGAAAACCGACGGGAGAACCACACCTGCGCCGAGCGACTGCAATACGGGGCGCAACGCATAGTCGAGCGCCAGCAGATGGGCCATGCTGCCGCCCGTGGCGATCGGCAGAACGATCTTGCCGTCGAGCCCGTCCTGCGGCAGCAAGTCGAGAAAGACCTTCAGCAAGCCGCTGCACGACGCCTTGTAGATCGGCGTTCCGACGATGACAACGCGCGCGTTCTCGATCTGGGCGAGGCTGCGGGCAATCTCCGGGGCGGTAACGTCGGCGTGAATCAGGGCATCGCCCGGCAACGTTCCGAGCGACAGCAGGCGCGTGTCCAAGCCCCGGCGCGCAAGCAGCGACAGCACGTGAGAAAGCACGCGCCGGGTTCTCGAACCAGGCGATGGACTACCCGAGATGGCGATGACTTTCATAACTTTTCCGTTAATTTTGCACTACGAATTTAATTGAATACCACGCCTCTCCGAGCCAGAACGATTCGACTCAGGCGGCGCGTGAAACCGGATGTATTTTTCTCCACGTCGCTGCACGAGGCCGCTTGAGCAAATGCGACAGCACGCGGTCCTCCAGTTCGGCAAAGCCCGCCGATCCGCGCACGCGCGGGCGATCCAGTGCAACGTCCTGGTCCAATGCGACCTTGCCCTCTTCGAGCAACAGGATGCGATCGCCTAACGCCACGGCCTCCTGCACGTCGTGCGTCACAATCAGCGCGGTGAAACGCCATGCTTCCCAGAGCTGTTCGATCAGCGCGTGCATTTCGATGCGGGTCAGCGCGTCGAGCGCACCTAGCGGCTCATCGAGCAGCAGCAATTGCGGACGATGCACAAGCGCACGCGCGAGCGCCACGCGCTGCCGCTGACCGCCGGAAAGCTGCGCCGGCCAGTCGTTCGCACGCGAAAGCAAGCCGACTTCGTCGAGCACCGCGCGGGCTTCGTCACGGGCCGAAGCGGGCATCCCCAGCATGACGTTCTGCAGCACCGTCTTCCACGGCAGCAGACGCGCCTCCTGATACATGATGCGCGTGTCGGGCGTGCCGCCCGTGCCGTCTTCGCTGTGCAACGTGCCGGCGCTCGGCGCCTCGAGCCCGGCGACAATGCGCAGCAACGTCGACTTGCCGCAACCGCTGCGGCCCACGATCGACACAAAACTCCCGCGCTCGATCGACAGAGTCAGGTCGTCGAGAACCACGCGCTCGCCGTAGCATTTGCCCAGCCCGGTGAGCGTCAGCGCGGCATTATCGTGCGGCGCCGATACGCGCGTCAGGACACCGCGCGCATCCTCGATCAGCGCAGCCGATCGGGAATCGAAATCGAAAGCCGCCGTTCCAAAGATTCCACTCATGCTCGTGCTCCAGGTTGGTAAGCGGGATGCCAGCGCAGCAGCGTACGTTCGAGCCCTCTCGCGAACAGATCGGCGAGCTTGCCGAGCGCCGCATAGAGCAGAATGCCGACCACCACGACATCGGTTTGCAGAAAGTCGCGCGCATTCATCGTCATGTAGCCGATGCCGGCCTGCGCGGACACCGTCTCCGCGACGATCAGCATGACCCACGTAAGCCCGAGCGCGAAACGCACGCCCACGAGAATCGAAGGCAACGCGCCGGGCAGAATAACGTCGCGATACAGTGCGAAACCGCGCACGTTATAGCTCTTGGCCATTTCCACGAGACCCGCGTCGACCGAGCGGATGCCGTGATACGTGTTGACGTAGACGGGAAAAAACACGCCGAGCGCGACGAGAAACAGCTTGGCGGATTCGTCGATGCCGAACCAGAGGATCACGAGCGGAATCATCGCGAGCGCGGGGATGTTGCGGATCATCTGGATCGTCGAATCGAGTGCGACGTCGGCGATCTTCGAGAGCCCGGTCAACAGGCCAAGCGCCAGTCCGATCCCGCCGCCCACCACGAATCCCGCCAGCGCGCGCCATGCGCTGATGCGCACATTCGTCCACATCTCGCCGGACTGCACGAGCGACCACGCGGCGCGCAGCACCGCCAGCGGCCCGGGCATCACGCGCGCGGGCAGCAGGCCCGACTGCGCGGCGAATTGCCAGACGATGACGCACACGGCAGGCACGATCCACGGCGCGGCGGCATGCAACAACGCTTTGCGGCCAGGCCAGGCCTTCGAACTAAACGCGCGCATAGGGCCTCCTTTAGCTCTGGCTGACTTGCGGAACGTACCGGTTGCCGACGATCTCGCCGAACGGACCCGACAGCGGCCCCGCAGACGCACCCGCGTTCCGGCCCGCGCCGATCAGCGGAAAGACGAGTTCGGCAAATCGATAAGACTCCTCAAGATGGGGATAGCCGGACAGCACGAACGTTTCGATGCCGAGTTCCGCGTACTCGCGCATGCGCGCGGCGACCTGCTCGGGATTGCCGACGAGCGCGGTCCCCGCGCCGCCGCGCACGAGGCCTACACCGGCCCACAGATTCGGATAGATTTCGAGCGTCTCGCGCGTGCCGCGCCGGCCGCCGTGCAGCGCGGCCATGCGGCGCTGCCCTTCGGAATCCATGTTCGCGAACGACTGCTGCGCGCGCGCAATCGTGTCGTCATCGAGGCGGCTAATCAGACGATCGGCGTCGCGCCACGCTTCTTCCTCCGTTTCGCGGACGATCACGTGCAGACGAATCCCGAACCTCACATGACGGCCCCGCTGCGCCGCGCGGGCGCGCACGTCCGCGATCTTCGCCGCCACGGCGGCGGGCGGCTCGCCCCAGGTGAGATAGGTGTCGATATGTTCGGCGGCGATCCCGTGCGCGGCGGCCGACGAACCGCCGAACCACAGCGGCGGATGCGGACGCTGCACGCCGGGATAGAGCAGCTTACCGCCTTTCGAACTGAGATGGCGTCCTTCGCGGTTGACGCTGCCGCCCTCGTACGCGGTCTTGAAGAAGTCGCGCCAGATGTGCAGGAATTCGTCGGTAATCTCGTAGCGTGTGTCGTGATCGACGAAGACGCCGTCGCCTTCCAGTTCGGCCGCGTCGCCACCCGATACCACGTTGATACGCAGACGCCCGCCCGAAAGCCGGTCGAACGTCGCCGCCATACGTGCCGACAAGCCCGGCGACGAAAGCCCCGGACGGATCGCCACGAGAAATTTCAGGCGTTTCGTCACGGGAATCAGGCTCGACGCAACGACCCAGGCGTCCTCGCATGAACGGCCGGTGGGCAGCAGCACGCCTTCGTAGCCGAGCGTATCGGCGGCCATGGCTACCTGACGAAAATAGTCGTAGCTTGCAACGCGCGCGCCTTCCGACGTCCCCAGATAGCGGCTGTCGCCATGCGTCGGAATAAACCAGAAGACTTTCATTCGGAGTCCTTTATGTCTAGTCGAGAAATCATGCGAACCGAACCTGAACGCATCACTGCGCGGTTCGGTTCCGCCAGAAGACCGAGTCTAGGTGGGGCAGGACAATTCCGAAACGAAGGTTTTCTGCTTTGCTTTTCAGCGCGTGCGATGAAGGGGGCCGGAGCCCCGCCTGCTACTGGAACGCCACCTCGGCAAAGCTGCGCAGCTTCCGGCTATGCAACCTGTGCAGCCCGTTCGTGCGCAGGATCTCCATCGCTTTCACGCCGATCTGCATGTGCTGATCCACCTGCGCGCGATAGAACGAATCCGCCATACCGGGCAGCTTCAGTTCGCCGTGCAGCGGTTTATCGGAGACGCACAACAAGGTGCCGTATGGCACGCGGAAACGAAAACCGTTCGCCGCGATCGTCGCGCTTTCCATGTCGAGCGCAATCGCGCGGCTTTGCGACAGGCGCCGCACCGGCTCGCGGTAATCGCGCAGTTCCCAGTTGCGGTCATCGACGCTCGCCACCGTGCCCGTGCGCATCACGCGTTTGAGTTCCTGGCCGTCGAGCTGCGTGACCTGCGCCACCGCGCTCTCCAGCGCCACCTGCACTTCCGCGAGCGCCGGGATCGGCACCCACAGCGGCAGATCCGCATCGAGCACGTGATCCTCGCGCACATAGCCGTGCGCGAGCACGTAGTCGCCCAGGCGCTGCGTGTTGCGCAGCCCCGCGCAATGCCCGAGCATGATCCACGCGTGCGGACGCAGCACCGCGATGTGATCGGTGATCGTCTTCGCGTTCGAAGGCCCCACGCCGATGTTGACCATCGTGATGCCGCTACCGTCCGCGCGCTTGAGGTGATACGCGGGCATCTGCGGCAGCCGGGCGGGCGACGTGCCTTCGTCCTCCTGCTTGCCGAGATTCGCGTTGTAGGTCACCACGTCGCCGGGCTCCACGAACGACGTGTATTCGCTGCGATAGTTAAGCAGATCGGCATCGTCGGTGCGCGCCATCATCGCGCGGCCGACCTTCACGAATTCGTCGATGTAGAACTGGTAGTTCGTGTAGAGCACGTAGTTCTGGAAATGCGTGGGCGAGGTCGCCGTGTAGTGCCTGAGCCGGTGCAGCGAAAAATCCACGCGCGGCGCGGTAAACAGCGCGAGCGGAAACGGCTCGCCCGGCTGCGGCTCATACGTACCGTTGACGATGCGGTCGTCGAGCTGCGCGAGATCCGGCGTATCGAACACGTCGCGCATCGCCACGAGACGCTCGCGATCCAGATCGCCCTCCAGATGAATGCCTTCGGCGAACGCGAAGTGCACCGGAATCGGCTGATCAGACACGCCCACCTCGATCGACACATGATGGTTCTTCGCGAGCAACCGCAGTTGCTCGCGGTAGTAATCGCCGAACAGATCCGGGCGCGTCACCGTCGTTTCGAACACGCCGGGGCCCGCCACGAAACCGTACGAGCGGCGCGAGTCGATATGCGTGTTGACCTCGGTACGGATGCGGAAAAACGGATAGCACGCGCGCACGCGGCGCGAGAACACCTCGCCGCGCCGGTAGCGCGCAAACGCATCGCGCAGGAACGACGTGTTCGCCTCGTAGATCGTGGAGAACTGGGCGACGGCATCGGCGGCATCGTCATGCGACGAAGTCGGAAATTCATGGGCGGGCATCATGAAAGGGCACGGGTTCGTATCGTTGTTCATTGTTGTTGCCTCCGATCGTTCGAACCACCTTACCACGGAAATTCGCCGTCCCGGTGACACCCCTCGGACCCGCACCGGACCAGCCGGAAGCGCGAAATACGGCGCGCCACATCGCATGGGTCGACCCGCCCGGATTTGCTAAAATTGAAAGATCGAACCGGAGAATCATCATGAAGTCGCTCATTTGCGCCGCCGTCGCTGCAGCCACGCTCGCGACCGGCGGGGTTGCCCTGGCCGCGCCCCCCGACGACGACGCGCCGCCCCCCGTGCAGGCCCAGTCGGCCAACGAACAAGCCGGCCTGCCGGATCTGTCGGCGATCAACCGTCCGGTTGGCCCGATCACGTCGCACGTCGTCATCGACGCGCCGCGCACGCCGAGTTTCCACATGGTCACGCCCACGGGCACCGAAGTCACCGAATTCCGCGACCGCAACCGGCCCGTCGAAATCAATGTGCGCTCGAACCTCGGCACGCGCTACACGATGACCGCGCCGGCCGATCCGTCCCCGCAAGCGCCCACGAACAGCCAGCCGAGCAAGCGGCTGCCGTCGATCAAGCTGAACTACTGATCCGCTGTTGCCACCGCTGTCGATACGTTCACGCCGGCCGGCGCAAACCGGCCGGCGCGCAGCATGAGCGGCATGTAACACTGCGCGAGGCAATGGCGCGGCGCCATGACGAAGTGCCGATGCCGCCTCCTGGGCGCATCAAAAGTCTGCTGAAAGCCCGATAAAATGCTGGCCACGCTCGCCCACCGGCTGGGCCGATCCTGCCAACTCACCTGATTCCCGCATGGCCGTCTTCACCGCTGTCACAGAACACCAGCTTGCCCAATGGATGCAGGCGTACGATCTCGGCGACATCGTCGCGCTGCGCGGCATCCAGTCCGGCATCGAGAACAGCAACTTCTTCCTGACGACGACGCGCGGCGAATACGTCCTGACGATCTTCGAAAAGCTGACGGCCGGCCAGTTGCCGTTCTATCTCGATCTGATGCGCCACCTCGCGGCGCATCGCGTGCCGGTGCCCGATCCGATGCCGCGCGCCGACGGCGCCCTGTTCGGCCTCCTGCACGGCAAGCCCGCGACGATCGTGACGAAGCTCGACGGCGCACCCGAACTCGCGCCGGGCGTCGAGCACTGCGTCGAGGTGGGCCAGATGCTCGCGCGCATGCACCTCGCCGGGCGCGACTTCACGGGTACTCAGCCGAACTTGCGCAGCCTGCCGTGGTGGGAAGAGACGGTGCCGACCGTGCTGCCGTTCCTCGCCCCCGAACAGCGCGATCTGCTCACGAGCGAGCTTGCGCACCAGCAGGCATTTTTCGCGTCGGCGGATTTTGCGGCGCTGCCGGGCGGCCCGTGCCACTGCGACCTGTTCCGCGACAACGTGCTGTTCGCGCACACGAAAGCGGCGCCGGGCCACGAAGTGCGTCTCGGCGGATTCTTCGACTTCTATTTCGCGGGCTGCGACAAGTGGCTGTTCGACGTGGCGGTCACCGTAAACGACTGGTGCGTGGACCTCGCGACAGGCACGCTCGACCACGCGCGCACCGATGCGTTTTTGCGCGCGTACCAGACGGTGCGCCCGTTCACGCCCGAGGAAACGGGCCACTGGAGCGACATGCTGCGCGCAGGGGCTTACCGCTTCTGGGTGTCGCGCCTGTATGATTTCTACCTGCCGCGTTCGGCGGAGCTGCTCAAGCCGCACGATCCCGGCCACTTCGAACGCATTCTGCGCGAGCGCCGCGCAACCCACGCCCTTCAGGCATAACGAGGCTCATGCAACTAATCGAAGTTCCCGCGAAGACGGGCTATGTCTGGTTCCGCCAGGGCATCTGGCTATTCCGCCGCAGCCCGCTCGCGTTTCTCGCGCTGTTCTTCACCTACGTGCTGGCGATGACGCTGATCTCCGCGGTCCCGGTGGTCGGCGCCGTGCTGCCGTTCGTCTTCGTGCCGGGCGCGGCGGTCGGCTTCATGGCCGCGTGCCGCGACACGATCGCGGGCAAGCCGGTGTTTCCGACCATCCTGATCGACGGGTATCGCTCCTACGGCACGAGCGTGACGAAGCAGTTGTTCGTGCTCGGCGGGCTCTACGTGGTGGCGATGCTGCTCGTGCTCGCGGCGTCCGCGCTCGTGGACGGCGGCACGCTGCTGCAGCTCATGACCGTCGGCGGGTCGATGGATACCGATGCGTTCATCACGAGCAACGCGCCGTTCGCGATGCTCGTATCGATGGTGCTCTACGTACCCGTGTCGATGCTGTTCTGGTTCGCGCCCGTGCTGAGCGCGTGGCACGGCGTGCCGCCGGCCAAGGCGATGTTCTTCAGCTTCGTGAGCTGCTGGCGCAACAAGGGCGCCTTCATCGTGTACGCGCTGCTGTGGATGGCCGTGTCGGTGGGTGTATCGATGACGCTGTCACTGCTCGTGCACGCACTCGGCGCCGACAGCTACGCCGGGGCGCTGCTGATGCCCGTGCTCATCGTCGTGCTGACCGTCGTCTACTGCTCGTTCTACGCGACGTATCGCGGTTGCTACGGCGTGCAGGAACCGACGCCGCCCGCGACACCGGGCACGTCATCCGGCCGCTGAGGGCCGCCAGTCATCTCTAGAAATCGGCAGGCCGGCAACAGGGCGACAGCAGGCAACAGCGCGCCGGCCACGCCTGGATCAGCGCTGCGCCATCCAGCCCGGATGACGCGCCATGCGCTCGCGATCGAGCTTGCGCAGACGGTATTCGAGTTCGTGAAGATCGGCCGAGTCGGCGAGATACGCTTCTTCGCGCTCTTTCTCGAGCACGTGATAGGGCTTCGTGACGGACAGGAAAAGACGGCTGATAAATTCCATGATTCAGACCTGCCTTGCTCAGGCAGTCGCTCCAACTGGGACAAAGATGTCAGAATTATAAGGGAAAACCCTAGATTCTGTCAGCGTGCCCAGCCGAATCTGTCGTCGAATGCTGACGGTCTAGCCGGCGCCGCCCGCGGCTTCCCAGTCGACGACGCCATAAGCCGCATCCCGGCGATGGCGCGAGAAAAAGCTCCAGATCATTGCGCTCGCATCCGGACCGGTCGCCGAATGGAACGGCACCGTGTCGTCGCCGCCGCTCCACGCATGATCGAGATCCGCCACGCGACACAGACGCACGACGCTTTCGCCGCGGCGCGCGTAGTTATGGACGACGTGGCCGTCGCGCTCGGCCTGCCACGACGCAACGCCGGGCCGCACGCCCCGTGCATCGGCGAGACCGTTGAGCCGCAGCAACTGCGCCGTGAGCTGCTCCGCGTTGACGGGCGCCACCACCGTGTCGTCGTCGCCGTGTACGACGAGCGCCGGCATGCCCGGATGGGCGTCGTCGCCGAGATGTTGTTCGAGCAGTTCGACCGGCTCCTGACGCAGCCCGCGCCGCATCACGTCGAGCGCGCTGATGCCCGAATTCGCCTCGCCGAATGCCGGGCCCGAATGCAGCGCCACCTCCGCGAAACGCTCGGGCCAACGCATCGTGAGCAGCGTCGCGAGACCCGCTCCCGCTGAAAGGCCCGCGAGGTAGACGCGCGAACCGTCGAAGCCATGTTCCTCGATGAGCGCGTCGACGAGCGAAACGATCGCCCGGGCCTCGCCACCGCCTGCATCGTCGCGCTCGTCGTACCAGTGCCAGCACTGGTGCGGGTGCGCGAAGCCCGACTGCTCGGGATAGACCACGGCAAAGCCCTGCTGGTCGGCGAGCAGATTCATGCGCGTGCCTTCGGCGAACGCATCCATCGACTGCTTGCAGCCGTGCAGCATGACGACGAGCGGCAGGCCCTCCACCGCGTGTCCCGCCGGCAGATAGAGCCCGTAGTTGAGTGTGCGCGATGCGCACTCGGGTGTAGCCGGCACCGCATGCCCGGCGCGACGCCACTCGCCGGCGGCCCAGGCGGCCGCGCGCGGCCGCACGCGCGATTCGCGCGGAGCAGCAGCCGGGGCCGGGCGACGGCCCGCGTCGGCAACTTCCGCCGAGGCGGCGGTGTTGCCGCCCAGCATCTCGCGGGCAGCGGTGTGCTGAAGGGCGAGCAGGCGTTGCATTCGATGCGCCCACAGCTTCGTCAGGAGTTTTGTCATCATCGGCCTCATGAAAGGGGGTCGGAAACCACCTGCGGCATTCCACGCCGCCCAGTCATTGGTGCATTGCACAATAGCATTATTCAGCCGATGCTGCTGTGCGGTGCCGAAGTCGCTCGCCGCCCGTCGATCATGCGGCGCGGCGCACAGTTAGATCCAGAACAAAGCTGCCGAGCCCACCGGGCGTCGCTATACTGAGCGAATGAACGAACCGCTTGTCCGCCCGATGGCCGGCTCGCGCGTTAACCGAAGAAGCGAAAAAGCCGAAGAAGCTCGAGGCAACCCTCCTTACCTGCGCCGTCGCGGCACCGACTCATGCCAGATTTACCCCTACACCTGTGGTTTTGGATTACGAACTTCGGCGGTGCGGGCCTCGCCCTGCCGCTCGCGTTCGCGATCGCGCTGTGGCTCTTCGCCGGCTACTCGCCGCGTATGGCGGCGAGCTGGCTGTTGCTGCTCGGGGGCGCCGTCGCGCTCGTGACGCTCACCAAAATTGCCTTCCTCGGCTGGGGTCTCGGCGTGCGCCAGTACGATTTCACGGGCGTGAGCGGCCACGCCATGCTCTCGACGGCGGTCTATCCGGTCGCGTTTTTCCTGATGTTGCAAGGCGCGCGTTCGCCGCTGCGCGCCTTAGGCGTCATCGTAGGGCTGGCTGTGGGTGTCACGGTGGCCTGGTCGCGCATCGTGCTCGACGCGCACTCGCCCTCCGAAGCCGTGACCGGTTGTCTGGTCGGCGCGCTGACCGCGCTCGCGTTCGTGCGCTACTGGTGGAACGAGCCGGCGAGCCACCTCTCGGCCGCGACGCTTGTCGTGAGCCTCGCCGTGCTCACGTTCGCGCTGCACGGCGTGCGCGTGCCGACGCACCGCTGGGTCACCGACATCGCGCTCACCGTCTCGGGCCACGATCGGCCCTATGTCCGCGCGCGCTGGAAGGCCAAGCACCCGCTTCATACGCGAGCCGCCCCGGTCTCGCAGACGCGCAATAACCTCGAACAGCTAGCCGCGCGCCACGCCTGAGCGTGCTTCAGCTGGCCACTCCTAGCCGGCCACACCGAGAATCACACTCGATGCCTTGAAGATGGCCGTCGCCGTCGCTCCTTCGGCGAGGCCCAGCACATCGGCGCTCGTCTCGGTGATGATCGCGGCAATCACCGCCCCGCCGGGCAGTTCTAGCGTCACCTCGGCATTCACGGCCCCGCGCCGCACCTGCCGGACCGTGCCCGCGAGCCGGTTACGCGCGGATAACGCCAGCGCCGACGCATCCCCCGCCGCCAGCACCACCGACGACGCCTTCACGAGCGCAACCGCCGACGCCCCCACCACGAGCCCGAGCGACTGCGTGCTCTCGCGCGTCACGATCGCGACCACGGTCTGGCCGCCCGGCAAGGCGAGCGATATCTCGTCGTTGACCGCGCCTTGCACGACCGCGGTCACGGTGCCGTAGAACTGATTGCGCGCGCTCGTGCGCAGGCCGAAGCGCTGGAGCAACGCCCAGTCGCTGTCGAAGGCCTGCGGCGCCCCGGTGTCACCCGCGGCGCCTTGCAGGCTGGCCGCAGCCGCAGCCCGTTCGAGAAAGCGGCGGTGTTCGCGCTCGATCGCGCGCCACGTATCGATGAGGCGCAGCGCACGCGGCGTGAGCGTCGTGCCGCCGCCGCCCTTGCCGCCCGTGGCGCGCTCGACGAGCGGCTCGCCCGCGAGGTTGTTCATCGCGTCGATGGCGTCCCACGCGCCCTTGTAGCTCACGCCGACGGCTTTCGCGGCGCCCGTGATCGAGCCGGTTTCGCCGATCGCGGCCAGCAGCGCGATGCGCGCGGCGCCGCCGAGCATCTGCTGGCCGGACTCCAGCCAGACCGAACCGCCGACGCCGAGTTCGGACGCGGCAGCGCCTGTATCCGGGGAGGATGGGGAGGAAGGATTCATGGCAGCGGGCGTTGAATTAAGGACGATGAGACGTCCGATTATAGAGACGCCAGTCGCCCGCGCTCGAGTCGCACATTAGCCGTCGCTTAGTCGCCCTGCAGTTTCGGCTGGCGCATTTCGCGCAGCAGCCGCTCGCCTTCGACGGCGGCGCTGCGGCTGGCGGCGGCCCGCCAGCCGCGCACGAAGCCAAGCTGATACGGCTCGGCGTCGAGTTCTTCGAGCAGACGCAGCGCGACGACGATGTCGTTGCCGTCGCCGAGCACGCCCTGCAGACGCGTGAGCGCGCGCAGCGTGTCGGTGCATGTGCTCTGCGACATGATCGGCGCGAAAAACTCGAGCGTGTAGCGCAGATACTTGCCGTTGATCCGCACGAGGTGGCGACTCGCCTCGTCGATCGCGGTGAGCTTCGGCATCGCGGTGAGGCGGCCGTAGAAGCGACGCGCCTGCTTGCGTGCGTGCTTGCGCAGCGAGCGCTCTCTCGCGCCCATCGCACTGCTGGCTTCCTCGCGCCGCGCGAGCACCGCGAGCCATTGCAGCCACGCGAGCGCCGCATGCGCATAGCGCGGCGAGGCCAGCGCCTCGCGCACGCGCGCATGCGCCGCGCTGCGGGCAGCGTCGGCCTCCGCCCGCAGCGCGTCCCAGCGTGCCGCAGCGGCCTGGCTGGCTTGCGCCGCATCGGCAGCATCGGCGGCAGCCAGCGTGGGCAAGGTCGAATCGACGAATACATCGCGATCGCGGGCATCGCCAAGCAGATGGCCCAGCCACTTCAGGTCGGGTTTGATCCGCGCGGTCCAGGTCTCGTCCTGCCAGCGCGAAAAGATTCGCATTGCGGTACGCAACCGCCGCTGCGAGACGCGCATCTGATGGATGAACTCGGGCCGCGCCGAATCGCGCACGCCCGCATCGTTGCCGAACCACTGCGCGCTGATATTGCGGCCGATCTCCACGAACGCGGCCCGCGCCGTCCTCGCGCCGGCGAGATCGATGGCCTGCGCGTGCACGGCCTCCCCGTCGCCCGCGAGGCACCCGGCCGCCGCGCGATCGGACGCGTCGGTCATCCGCACGAATGCGGGCAGCCCGGCAGGCGCCACATCGACGAGATCGTGCGCACACGCGAACAGCAGGTCGACGACGGGAGCCGCGTCGGCACCCTCGGGCCACGGCGCGCGCACGCGCAGTTCGTGGAGATAGCGAGGCGACTCCGACTCGGAGACACGATCGGGATCGTGCAGTGCCGCATCGAGCACGACTTCCGCTTCGATACCGTCGCGCAGCCACTGCCAGCGGCGGCGCTCGCCGTGCAGCGTCGCGGCCGGCACCGGCTCGCCCGCCGCAGCCAGTGCGGTCCGAAACGGCTCGGGCGCCGTATCGAACAGGGAAGCGGCTAGAACGCCTGCTTTGAGCGGCGCCTCGAAGTGCGACGTGAGTACCGTGATGCCCGTCGTGAGCATCTCACGCTGCGACACCGCAACCCGCTGCCGGCCGCCGTGCGCCTCGACCGCAATGCGCCAGCCCGCGCGCGCCAACGCGGCATCGCGATCGAACGTGACCGTCGTGACACGTCCGCCACGCAGGGCGACGAGTTGCGGCAGCGCACTGGCGAAGGCCTTCGCCAATGCCGCAGCAGCGCCACCGGGGCCGCCCCCGGAGGCCCGCCCACCGGTGCGGGCGCCATCCGTTGCGCACAGAATTACGTCGAGTACGATTTCGAGAACACGAGCCATGAATGCTCCGCGAACGGGCCGGCAAAGAGGACGTACCGGGGAAATCGAAAGGGCATCATGCAGGGCGACTGTCCCTTATGGTACACGGCTGTCAGATCTGACCATATTTTGAGATACGACCGTGCGAATTCCAACCGGCCCGTCCCCTCACGCTTTGACTATCATCAAGTCAGAAATCGGGCGACAGTGAAAAAATGCCTGCCCTGTCCCAATGAACCGATTAACTCAAAGGAGTGGCCAGTGTTTCCCGAATACCGAGACCTGATTACGCGCCTGAAGACCGAAGACGAGCATTTCGCCCGCACCTTCGATCGGCACAACGAACTCGATCAGCAGATCAAGAATATGGAAGCGGGCATCGTGCCCGCCGACGGTCTGGCGATCGAAAACCTCAAGAAAGAAAAGCTCCATCTCAAGGACTCGCTCTATCAGATCCTGCGCAAGGCGTCGGCCGCCTGAGTTGCGCGCGCCGCTGGCCGCGCGATCGCGGTACCAGCGGTTCTAGCGGTAGTTGACGAAGTTGATGATGTCGTTGAGGAACCACGGCAGGATCAACTCGGTATCGGGATCGCTGACTCCCACCGTGAGCCGCGGCGGCCTCGTCGCGGCGGCGTCGCCCGGCGCCGTGTTTTCAGGCGTGTGCAGGATATAGGCATGCGAGGTGTGCGCACGGGCCGAATCCGGCCCGGCGACGGGCGCCTGCGCCGGCGGGCTTGTCGAGGTGCAGCCGGCGGCAAACAGAACGAGTGCCGCGGCCAGGCAGAAGGACTTCATGTCGGGGTGCACTCCAGCAGGGTCTCGCCGACAGTATGGCAGGGTCGCGCCCCACAGGCGTTTTGACGAGCGCGGGCCGACCCGCCGGGTCCATCAGGATCGCGAAGCTCTGCCGAAAATCCCGGCGCGCGCGCCGGGTCAGCTCAGGATCGGCGGCAGCGCGTGCGGACGCGCAATCGTTTGCCTTCGTGACCAGGCAGGTTTCGCTGCGGCCAGACGGTGATGCTCCGATGGGTTCGTGTGCGATGCGACGGGCCCGGTTGCATGCATGTCGGGAGCGCTGGCGAGATGCGAGTGCGGCGCGGCAGTCACGACGTGTCGCTGCGGCGGATGCCCGGCGTGCTCGATTTGCGTCCGTCGCATTTCCAGGTCGCGATCCGGCCGGCGGCCCGCAGAGGTCGAGGCCGTAAGAAACGTGTGATTCGCGTACCCGGCCGCGTGATGGGCCGGCCTGGCACCATAGGCGTAGTACAGGCCGTGATGCGCGTACATCGCGACGTGCGCCTTTTCGTGCATCGCGTGCACCGTGTGCGCCGCTCGCGGCCGCCATTCGTATTTGTGCGCTTGTGGCACGTTCATACATGCCTCAGGCGGATTCCAAATTTCCCGCTCCGCAGCGACGGCCGTCGCCGACAGGCACATTGCTGCAACCCAGATCGCTACTGCCCGCACACCAGTCTCCTCACCGCTTGTTGTTTTGTATTTTTCCCCTGTTCGGCGGCGATTATACCGGGCCGCGCATGCCATACGCATATTGTTCCGGGGCTCCGACGCTCAGGGCAGTTTGAAGGCCTCCGCGCCGTGCTCGCGCGCCTCGCGCGTCGAAATCGACCAGAGCCGTGGCGAGAACGTCTCGACCATCGTGAGACGGCCTTCGGCAATGAACGCGCCGGTGTCGATGAACATCTGCGAGCCGATCCGCGTGACCTCGTGCACCGGCGTATGGCCGCAGTACGTGAGCGAAAGCGCGCGGGTGAAGAAGGACGGATCGACCGCGCCCAGCGCCAGTTCACGCCCCCAGAGCAGGCGCTCGCGCACGACATCGTCGAACCGGCCGGCGTCGAGATCGTCGTCGGCGCCGAAAAATTCCGCATGCAGCACGTTAAAACGCGCCGCGCCGACGCCCACCACGCGCACGAGCGGCAACTCGCGCAGCCGCTGCGCGTAGTGCAGCAGTGCCGCTTCCGGCAAGGTCTCGGCCCAACTGCCGCCGATCGCGTTCCAGCTCGAACGCGGCTGACGGCCCTCGGCGACGGCGCACAGCATGTCTTCGTGGTTGCCCGTCACGGAAAAGAACCAGGGCCGGTCCAGAAGTCCGAGCGCCGCCTCGCTCTGATCGCCGCGATCGATGAGATCGCCCACCGAAAAAAGCCGGTCGCGCGTCGTGTCGAAGCGCACCTCGCACAGCAGATAGCGCAGCGCATCCATGCAGCCGTGCAGGTCGCCGATCACAAAATCGCGGCCGGAACGGTTGCTCGCGTGATGCTGCACGAGGGGTGTAGATGCGGATTGCATACCTTCATCATAAACGCGCCACCGCGCGCTTTCCGGATGTCGATAAATTCCGGCTTCCCGCCGCCGCCAACACCGGCCGCGCAACGGATCCCGGCAAACGAAAAGTGAAATACTGGGCTCCGCGCAGATTGCGGGAGCCGCCCGCCTGCCGTTCTCTCATGGAGGCGTCCGATGAAACGCCGTGAAGTGCTGGCTGTGCTGGCCGCAACCGCCGTTACCGAGAGTGCTCCCCTCCACGCGCAGAGCAGATGGCGGAGGAACAGCAACAGCAATAACGATAGCGATAGCAACAATCCGGCCCGCTTCACCAAGCAGATCGATCTGCCTCACGCCAACGCCGCCGGGACGGTCTCGCTGGAGGAAGCCATCGCGCGGCGCCGGTCCGTGCGCCGCTATCGGCCGGACGCGATACCGCTTGCCAGCATCGGCCAGTTGCTGTGGGCCGGACAGGGCATCACGAGAGACAACGACAGGCGCGCGGCGCCGTCGGCAGGCGCCTTGTATCCGCTCGAGCTTTACACGGTGAGCGCCACCGAGATCATGCACTACCTGCCGCAAGG
>Ga0131853_10011700_pt1 | contig 16077 bp, 12 predicted proteins | sample TergutLab28metaG_FD_92764 | JGI IMG/M metagenome (GOLD analysis project Ga0131853, IMG submission 92764) | Labiotermes labralis P1 segment gut microbial communities from Petit-Saut dam, French Guiana - Lab288 P1 (version 2) (version 2) | ecosystem: Host-associated > Arthropoda: Insects >...
CTTGTGGCCGACCACGCCGTACACCACATGCGCGCCGACCGCTTCGAGCTGCGACGCCCAGTTGATGTTGGTTTCCTCGTCGAAGCGCGCGAGCAGTTCGACGACCACCGTCACTTCCTTGCCGTTGCGTGCAGCCTGCATGAGCGCGTCCATCAGCGGCGAATCGGTGCCGGTGCGATAGATGGTCTGCTTGATCGCGACGACGTCGGGATCGTTGGCGGCCTGCAGCAGCAGTTCCAGCACGGGCTGGAAGCTCTCGTACGGATGATGCAGCAGCACGTCGTCCTGATCGATCACGTCGAACAGGCTGCTGCCCGCCGCGATCCGTTTCGGAATGGCGGGGACGTGCGGCACGAATTTCAGATCGGGGCGATCCACCATCTCGGGCAACTGCATGAGACGCACGAGATTGACGGGGCCGTTGACGTAGTAGCAGTCCTTCTCGCTCAAGCCGCTTTCGACGAGCAGGCGCTTGACGATGTGCACCGGCGTGTCGGCGGAGACTTCGAGCCGCACCGCATTGCCGAGGTGGCGCGCGGGCAACTCGCCCTGCAGGGCGACGCGCAGGTTCGTGATTTCGTCCTCGTCGACGAAAAGCTCGCTGTTGCGCGTGATGCGGAACTGATTGCAACTGCGCACGACCAGATTCGGAAACAGCTCGCCGATGAAGCGTTGCAAGAGCGAGCCGAGCAGCACGAAACCGTGCTGGAAGCCCGACAGTTCCTGCGGCATGCGCACGAGGCGCGGCAGCGCGCGCGGCGCCTGCACGATGCCCATCACGGCTTGGCGTCCGAAGGCATCCTTGCCTTCGAGTTCGACCACGAAATTCAGGCTCTTGTTGAGCACGCGCGGAAACGGGTGCGCGGGATCGAGCCCGATCGGCGTGAGCACGGGCAGCAGTTCGTCGAGGAAGTAGTTGCGCGCCCAGGCGGTCTGCGCTTCGTTCCAGGCGTCGGTGCCGTGGAAATAGATGTCTTCCTGTTCGAGGGCGGGCAGCACCGTGTCGTACAGCATGCGGTACTGGCGGTGCACGAGGCGCTGGGCGCGCTCGACCACGAGGTTGTAGACGTGCTGCAGCGACATGCCGTCGGGAGAGAGCGCGCCGGGATTGTCGCGCATCTGCTCCTGCAGCCCGGCCATGCGGACTTCGAAGAATTCGTCGAGATTGCTGCTGGTGATGCAGATGAAGCGCAGGCGTTCGAGCAGCGGCACGGCGGGATCGGCCGCCTGTGCGAGTACGCGCTCGTTGAAACCCAGAATGCCCAGCTCGCGATTCAAAAGGGGGTAGCGGACGGACATCGGCAGCGGAAATGGAGTGTCAGGATTGGATTCGAACGGACGCTCGGAAATTCGCACAGTATGATGACGTTATTGTGACATTTCGGTATAGCGTAAATTCTACGCCGCAATTTCACGAAAGCGTCATGGCGCGCAGCAATCATGCTCAGTGGTTCATGCGATGTGCGTGAGGAGCGGGATCGTGAAAGCGGCTGCTACGCTTAGAATGTCAGCTTTGAACAGCGCGAACAGTATGGCCAGCGCCCAGTTGGCCGCGCTCGCACGCATGGAGTCCGCCTTTCCGATGCTCACCAATCCTCACCTGCTTGCCGCCGTCGATCTTGGCTCGAACAGTTTTCGTCTGATCGTCGGACGGATCGAGGAAACCCGTGCCGGCAGTCAGATCTACCAGGTCGATGCGTTGCGCGACCCGGTTCGGCTGGCCGCCGGCCTGTCGAAGGACAAGATGCTCGACCGCGCCTCGCAGGTGCGCGGCTGGGACGCGCTCAAGCGCTTCGGCGAGCGCCTGCGCGACTTTCATCCCGACCACGTGCGCGCGGTCGCGACCAACACGCTGCGCGTCGCCAAGAACGCGCGCGAATTCCTCGGCGAGGCGCAGGCCGCGCTCGGCTTCCCGATCGAAGTGATCGCGGGGCGGGAGGAGGCGCGTCTCATCTATGCGGGCGCCGCGCATTCGGTGCCGGCGAGCGCGGGCAAGCGGCTCGTCTTCGACATCGGCGGCGGCTCGACGGAATTCATCATCGGCGCGCACTACACGCCGATTCGCATGGAAAGCCTCTATATCGGCTGTGTGAGTCACAGCCGCCAGTTCTTCCCGGCCGGCAACGTCGACGAATACACGATGCGCCAGGCCGAACTCGCGGCGCGCCGCGAAATCCAGATCATTTCCTCCGACTATCTCGAGACCGGCTGGGAGCAGACGATCGGCTCGTCGGGTACCGCGCGTGCGATCGCGGAACTCGTCGAGGCGAACGGCTTCAACGATCCCGGCATCACGCACGGCATTTCGCGCGGCGGGCTCGAGCGTCTGAAGCGCGCACTGATCAAGGCCGGCAACGTGAACCGGTTGAAGCTCGTCGCGCTCAAGCCGGACCGCGTGCCGGTGCTCGCGGGCGGCCTCTCGATCATGATCGCGGTGTTCGACGAACTCGGCATCGATTACGCCGATACCACCGATGCCGCGCTGCGTCTGGGCGTGCTGTACGACCTGCTCGGGCGTTCGCAGCACGAGGACATGCGTACGCTGACCGTCGAAGGGTTCATGCGCCGCTATGGCGTCGATCGCGCGCAGGCGCGACGCATCGGCGAGCTGGCGGGCGGGTTTTACGACCAGCTCGGCGCGGTGGCGAAAGCGCGCGACCGCGAGAGCCGCGAAGAGAACCGTCTGTTTCTCGGCTGGGCCGCGTCGCTGCACGAGATCGGGCTCTCGATCTCGCACAGCGCCTATCACAAGCACTCCGCCTATATCGCGAGCAACGCCGACATGCCAGGCTTCTCGCGGACCGATCAGGCACGCCTCGCTGCGCTCGTGCTCGGCCATGTGGGCAAGCTCGGCAAGCTCTCGCAGATGCGTGAAATCGAGTGGCCGCTGCTGTTCTGTCTGCGGCTCGCGGCGCTCCTGTGTCGTCGACGCGCCGATGTGGGCCTGCCCATCATCTCGGTTGCGCAGGCCGGCAACGGCTACGAAGTGCGCCTGCCCAATGCGTGGGTTCAGAGCAATCCGCTCACCGACTACAACCTCGTGCAGGAAGCGGCGGAGTGGGGCAAGCTTGGTATGCCGTATCGTGTGGTTTATACGGACGACTGAACGTTTCCGCGGTCTGTCGTCCCCCCCAACGCAAAATGCCCGGCGAGTTTCGCTGGGCATTTTTGTTTGCTGGATCTTAGCGGACCCCGGCGCCGGAGTCCGTGCCGAGAAAGTGCCGTGCATAGCGCGCGTTGACGTCGGAGATGCGCAGCAGGGTGAGGAAATCGGCGGTGTTGAAGTCGGGGTCCCAGGCCGGCGCGCCACAGATTTTCGCGCCGAGTCGCAGATAGCCCTTGATGAGCGCCGGCGGCGTGGCAATGGCGGACGTGCGCAATTCCTCGACGGGCAGCGGCGCGTGCGGGAACGCGCGGTATTCGGGCGCCGTCAGCGCGTTTGCGGCAAGCGACGCGTAGAGGTTCGCAGCGTAGTGGCCGCCGTCGGCCATCGCGACGCTCGCGCAGCCGAGCATCGTTTCGTAGCCGTTGTGCATCATGTACGCACCGAGCCCGCCCCACAGCGCCATGATCACCGCGCCGCTGCGATAGTCGGGATGCACGCATGAGCGGCCGACCTCGACCATCCTCGCGCGCAGATGCGCGAGACGCGAGACATCGAATTCGCTTTCGGCGTACAGGCGGCCGATGTGCATGGCCGCGTGCGGCGGCAGCACGCGATAGGTGCCGACTACCTTGAGCGTATCGAGATCGCGCACGAGCAGGTGGTCGCAGTAGACGTCGAACTCATCGACGTCGAGTCCGCTCGGACCCGCGAGACGGGCGCCCATTTCTTCGGCGAACACACGGTAACGCAGGTGCTGGGCTTCGCGCACGGCCGCGTCGTCGCGGGCCCAGGCCACTTGCAGGCGGTGTTGCGCGGTCAGCGTTTCTTCGGTGCGCGGCAGATGCCGGTACGACTCGAACGGTATCGAGGTTTGCGGCAGGGGAAGCATCGGCAGATATCGCATGGAGCGGCTCGTCGGAGGACCAAGGGTTTTCCCCGGCAGATATTGGAGTCGCCGGATTACGATCGCATGACGAGGTCGTGTCGATTCGATGACGCGTTGTAAGGCGGGGGTCGGGCGGCCCGTTATCGGCGCGCCCGCGGTGGGTGGATGAAGCGGGAGGGTCGAGCGGGAGGATCAGGCGAGGTCGGGGGTGATGGCGGCGTGGAGGACGGCCTGGTCGCCGTTGTGTCGCTCGCGGCTGGCGATCCAGACCAGCGCGCCTTTTTTCAGCGCCCAGCCGTGCGGGTTCTGGCCGTCCGCCAGAAGCTGGGCCGCGACTTCGCCGAGCGTGGGTTGATGGCCGACGATCACCACGGTCGGCGCGAGGCCATGAGGCCAGCCTGCGGCGGCGAGCACGGCGTCCACGCTCGCGTTCGGAGCGAGTTCGCGCACGACGCGGTACTGGTCGGTCAGCGCTTCGGCGGTCTGGATCGTGCGCGTGGCGGGGCTGGCGAGAATCAGGGCGTCATCCGGCAGGCGCGCGCGCAGCCATTTCGCGACGCTCTGCGCCTGGCGGCCGCCGCGTGTGGTGAGGCGCCGGGCGAGGTCGCTGGCGGCGATGTCTTCGGCTTCGGCGTGGCGCCAGAGGATGAGGTTCATTGGGGGTCCCTGTTGTTTGAATGAGGCGGATGGGAGTCCCCCGCATGGTGCGCGCCTGGCGGCGCATCAGCAAGTGAGGCGGCCGATTTGACGTGGGGAGGGCGGAACCGATACAATCTTCGATTCGTCGGGGTGTAGCGTAGTCTGGTAACGCGTTCGGTTTGGGACCGAAAGACCGCGGGTTCAAATCCTGCCACCCCGACCAGTGAATTAAAAAAGGGCGTACGAGATTTTTCTCGTACGCCCTTTTTGCTTTGGGTCTTATTTTGGAGTCTTGTGGCGCAGGCCTTAGCGCAGGCCGCCGCTCGCGACGATGTGCTCTCCGGTCAGCCATTTCGCATCGTTCGATGCGAGAAAGACCACGGCTGACGCGATGTCGTCGGGTTGTCCGACACGCCCGAGCGGCGTCTGGTCGACCACCTCGGTCTCGAAATCCGATCCCGTGACGCCCGCACTGTGTGTGCCCTCGGTCTCGACGATACCGGGGTTGACGGCGTTCACGCGGATCTTGCGCGGCCCCAGTTCGCGTGCGAGCACGCCGGTGATCGCATCCACCGCGCCCTTCGTGCCGCTATAGACGACGGTATTCGGCGGCGTCACCGTCGTCACGACCGAACTGACGTTGATGATGCTAGCGCCTTCGCCCAGGTGCCTGGCCGCTGCCTGCGTGGTGAGGAGCACGCCGAGTACGTTGGTATCGAACTGCCGTTGGTAGTGTGCTTCGGTGATCTCCTCGAGCGGCGCGAATTCATAGACGCCCGAGTTGTTGACGAGGATGTCGAGGCGGCCGTAGGTCTCGATTGCCGTATCGACGATACCTTGCGCGTCCGCGGCCTTCGATACGTCGCCGCGCACGGAAACGGCATGTCCGCCGGCCGCGGTAATCTCGGCCACGACGGCATCCGCGCCCGTCCTGCTGCTCGCGTAGTTGACGACCACCGAAGCGCCTTCGGCCGCGAGTGCCTTCGCGATCGCGGCGCCGATGCCTTTCGACGCGCCCGTAACAACCGCTACCTTCGTTGCAAGCTTGCCCATGATGTTTTCCTCGACATAAGTCGCACTATCGATTGAACCGGCGTCCTGACTTTCGCGAAGCAGTCGGCCGGCGATGAGTGCCAATGTAGAGGTCGGCGCCACTGCGATAAAGCAGGGTGGCGCGAATTGACTGGCTGGGTCAGCCGAACAATGCAGGACAAAGTGGGATCTGACGCTTCAACGCTGCTGCATGGCTGCTTCAAGGCCGCTTCAAGGCTGTGAAGCGGTATCGGCGATCGCCCAGAATGCCGGCTTTGGTTTCAGATCCGCATCGAACGGCAGCGGCAGATTAGTGCGCGGCACGGGCGTCGAAGTCAGCCACGTATGCTTGTCCGAATAGCCCCAGAACGTCACGGCCTTGATGCTGGGCTCGTGCTCGAACAGGTTGAAGAGGTCGCGATAGCGCTGCGCCTGAGCGCGTAATACGGTGGCGGGTACGGGGTTGCCGAGATCGGGCAGGCAGGCGCCCTCATCGTGCCAGCATTCGCCCGGATCGCTGTAAAGACTCACATCTAGTTCGGTCACCTGATTTTCTAGCCCAAGTGCCGCGACGTCGTCGAAAGCCTGCTTGATGTGTTGCAGCGGCGGCCAGTTCACGCTGACGTGCATCTGATGACCGACACCGTCGATCGGCACCCCGTGCGCGCGCAGATCGCGGATGACCGAGAGCAGCTTCGCGAGTTTGACCGGGTCGTCGGTGTTGTATTCGTTGATATACAGCTTCGCATCGGGATCGGCCGCGCGAGCCGCGCGAAACGCAATGGCGAGGTAGTCCTTGCCCAGCGCGCGATACCACGGGCTGCTTTCGCGGTAGACGTGCTGCGGGTTGTCGCTGATGACTTCGTTGACGACGTCCCACGCATAGACTTTGCCGCGGAAATGCGTGACGACATCGGTCACGTAGCGCCGCAGCCTGGCCGCCACGATAGCGCGGTAATGCGGGTCTTGCGGATCGCCGGCGAAGAACCAGTCGGGCGCTTCCGTCCAGTTCGCGCTCGCGTAGTGCCAGACGAGCGTGTGGCCGCGTACCGCGATGCCGTGCGCCTGCGCGAACGCGATGAGTTTGTCCGCCGGCGCGAAGTCGTACATCCCTTCCGCCACACCGATCGTGCCCGGCTTCATCTTGTTCTCCGCGGTGAAGCTGGAGAACTGGGTGGCCAGCAACGCGGCGTCGGCGGGATTGTCGAGCGCGTCGGGCTCGATGGCCGCACCGACCTTGAAGTGCGCGGCGAGCAGCGTTTTCAGTTGCGGCAGGGCTTGTACGGATGCCGTCGCGGGCGGCAGAGGGTCGTGGGTGGCCAGCATCCGGCTGGCGGCGTAACCTGCGATTCCTGCAAGCGAGCACAGCATGAGCGCTCGCAGCGCAGTCTTCCGCGCAGTTTTTCCCGCAGTCTTGCCCGCAGTTTTCCCGATGGGCATGCGTATTCTCGTGTGGTCTGGTCTGTCGTTCTTTTACCCGGACAGCCTGACGCACGCATTGCGCCAACGCACAGCTGACGGGAGGCACTTCTTCGGTCGAAGTGCCCCCAGCGTTATATCACGCTTTGTTCAAGGCGCCCGGTGAGCGGCGGCTCCTGCGGGACAATCGCCCATGACGGCCGCTGCATGGCCATCCTCGATGACTTCGAGCGAGCGCGAGCGCGTTTCGGCGCCAAACACCACGACGACGAGCGCTTGCAACACGAGCAGCGTGGCCACGCTGAACGCGACATAGCGGACGCCGCCGGCGTTGTACATCGTCAGCGTCAGCGCCGGTGCGCAGAACGATGCGATGCGCCCGAGCACGGCGCAAAAGCCGTTACCGCGCAGCCGGTAGCGCGTGCCGAACAGTTCGGGGATATAGCAGGCCACGGCCAGCGCCACGATCGCGTAGAGGCAGCAAAACAGCAGGAAGCCCACGATGGCGGCCATCCAGGGCGAGGTCGAAAGCGCATAGGCGACACCCATGACCGCGCCCACGAGCGAAGCGATCGCCACGCAACGGCGCCGCCCGAACCGGTCGGTGCACAACACGCCGATACCTGCGCCCACCGGCCCGCCCAACGACATCACCATGCTGAAGCCCAGCGACGAAGACAGACTCACGCCTTGTTTGAGCAGGAAGGTCGGCACCCAGGTGACGAAGCTGTAGATGGCGATGCCGATCACGATCGAGATTGTCGAGCCGACGAGCGTGCGTGCGCGCACATCGCGGCGGAACAGTACGGAGAGCGGCGGTGCGGCTTCGCTGGCCTGCGTCGTCGTCGCGGCCATTTCAGGCGCCTTGTAGCCCTTGCCATACGCCGCTTCTTCGATCTGCGCGACGATGCGGTTGGCCTCGTCCAGCCGTCCCTCGGATGCAAGCCAGCGCGGCGACTCGGGCATCGATTTACGCGCGACCCACACGACGAGCGCACCCGCGCCGGAGATGAAGAACATCGCGCGCCAGCCCACCACCGGAATCAGCAGGAAGCCTGCAAGCGACGAGACGAATAGCGCGGCGTTCGTGACGAGCGCGAGCAGGGCGGCATAGCGGCCGCGTTCGCGTGGCGGGATGAATTCGATGAGCGTCGAATAGCCGACCACGATTTCGGCGCCGAGCCCGACGCCCATGATGAAACGCAGCGCGATGAGCCAGCTCATCGAGGTCGCGAAACCGCCCGCAATCGACGCGAGGCCGAATACGAGCAGGTTGGCCTGATAGGTGAAGCGTCGCCCGTAGCGGTCGCCGAGCAAGCCGGCGAGCGTGCCGCCGACGGCCATGCCGATGAACGTGCTCGAAATGAAATAGCCGTTGAGCGCGAGGTTCGACATGCCGTTGTGCACGAGCGCGCCCAGTACGGAGCCGGCCAGCGTGATGTCGAAACTGTCGAAGAACATGCCGCCGGCGATGAGCCACAGCATGCGCCGGTGAAACGCACTGATGGGCAACGCGTCGAGACGCATGCCGATGGATACCGGTGAACTCACTTTTGTCTCCAGAGTGTGTCTTGTCGTAGGTGTCGGTGGTATCGGGGATCCGTTGTTGTTATTGGGCCGGATCGATAAAACGCGTGCGCAGGGCGTCCCAGTCGTCGGCGCCCATGCGCTGGAAGCGCTCCTTCGCCGTGAGCGCCGTGTTCGACGCGGGCGGCACGCCCGTTTCGCGCAGGGCGGCAAGCTCGCGCTCGCACGTTTGCATGACGCTCGCGAGCAGCAGGCTCGGCATGATCGCAAGCCGGTAGCCGAGCGTTTCGAGTTCGGCGAGCGACATGTCCGGGCTCTTGCCGCCGCGCACGATGTTGAACAGGCACGGCCCTTTGACGTGGCGTGCAATCGTGGCGACCTGTTCGCGGTCGAGCGGCGCTTCGACGAACGCCATGTCCGCGCCGGCCGCGAGCGCGGCGTTCACGCGCGAGAGGGCGTCGTCGAGACCGTTCACGCCGTTCGCATCGGTGCGCGCGATGATCACAAAGTCGGGATCGCGCCGCGCAGCGAGCGCAGCGCGAATCTTCGCGACGAATTCGCGCTGCGGCACCAGCTCTTTGCCGTCCAGATGCCCGCAGCGTTTGGGCGAGACCTGATCTTCGATGTGCAGTCCGGCGACGCCCGCCTGCTCATAAGCCTGCACCGTGCGCGTCACGTTCAGCTCGTTGCCGAAGCCCGTGTCCGCATCGGCGATGAGCGGCGTGTGGGTGCAGGCGACGATGCGCGCGGCGTTCGCCGCCATCTCCGTCATGCTCAAGAGGCCATAGTCGGGCAGGCCGTAGCTTGCCGCGGTGCCCGCGCCCGTCATGTACAAAGCACGAAAGCCCGCCTGTTCGGCGAGCCGTGCGGTAATGCCATCGTAGACGCCAGGCGCGGCCAGCAGCGGCCCGTCCTTTAGCAATCTGCGCAACCGGGTCGTGGCCCGGTCTCCTTGCAATGGGTTCAATGTGGCTGTCTCCGTGATGACCGCGCGTTGCCGGTGCGCGCGGCCGATCGGTTGTTTTGCGGCTTTTTTATGCCGTGTTGTCGTATCGGTGTGCGTCAGGCCGTTTGCGGGTCGCCTTCGAACGGTGCCCATTGCGCGAGCTGCATGTTCATGTAGCCCGCCTGGCGCGCTTCGTACGCTTCGAACTGCGCGGTCCGGTTGCTGCCGCGCAGGCCGCCGCGCACGGCGCCCGCGCGCACGTCGCCGAAATACTCGCGCCAGTTGGGCGGCAGCGGCTGGGAATTGGGTATCACGAGCCACAGTCGCAGCAGATGCCGTTTCATGTCGAAGTCCTCATGATCTTCGAATGCGCTGCGCGAATGGATCGTGACGTAGTTGTTGAGCAACTGGATGTCGCCTTGTTCGAGCCACATCGAAAAACAGAAGCGCGGGTCGGGCATGATCTCGTCGAGCAGATCGAGCGCTTGCGTCTGCTGCGCGGTCAGACGCGGCACGTCGCTGAAATCCTTTTGCGCCGCGTTCACGTTCTTGCGGTTCAGGCGCATGGCAAACCAGTCGGGCTCGTTGCCGACGATCGGGCAGCAGTACCACGGACGCTGCGCCGGATCCTGCGCGCCCTGATAGCTGTAGTAGAACGGGCCGCGCAGCACCTGGGCGAGGTCGGGGCGACGCCGCTCGATTTCCTCATACACGGCCATCGAACTGACGACCTTGCTCTCGCCGCCGGTGCGCGCGGTGCGCCGGCAAAAGAGCGCCACCACGTCGCACGAATCCATATGGAAATCGAGCGAGGCATTGGTGTTGTAGCCGCGTCCGTTCGTCGTCTTGTAGACCGAGCCGACATCGCGCACGTCGTTGAGCACGTCGCTCGCGCGGTTTTGCGTGCGCGCGACGCCCATGTGCAGACCCAGTCCCCAGTAAGCCAGCCGCGTTTCGTCTTCACTCCAGCGATCGACGGGCAAGCCTTTGAGCAGACACATGCCCCAGCGGCCTTGCGTCGTGGCCAGGGCGCGCCGCAGCGCATCGCGCGCAGCGTCGCCGATCGGGAAATCGTCGGGCGTCAGATCGAGGAGCGGGCGGTTCAGCGCTTTGGCATGGGCGAGGGCGGCTTCGATGCCGTCGACCTCTTGCGCCGTCAGGCGCTGGATCCAGGACGTATCGCTAGCGGCGTCTGCGGCAAGCCAGGCCTCTGGGCGTGCGGGGGGGCGAAAGGAAGCGTTCAACCGGGTGTCTCCGTTTGGTCAAGTCTTGTGTCGGGGCCGTACCGCGCCCTGCATCTTGAAAAAAGTATATGTCCGGTTGATAGTGATCAAAAGTGACGTTATTTCAAGCTTTACATAAGGATTTTTGATGAAGCTGGAAGCCTTTACGACCCTGGAAGCGGTGCTGGCGGAAGGTTCGTTCGCGGCTGCGGCGACCGTCGTCAATCTCACGCCCAGCGCGGTGAGCATGCAGATGAAGCATCTGGAGCAGTATCTGGGGCAGCCGCTGTTCAACCGCTCGGGCTTGCAGGTGCGCCCGACCGAGGCCGCGCATCGCGTGATGGCGGCCATGCGCGACGGGCTGCATCTGGTCGATGTCATGCGCAAGCGTCACACGACGACGATCGAGGGCACGCTGCGGCTCGGCCTCATCGAATCGATCCAGCCGGTGCTGTTGCCGGGGACATTGCGCCGGCTGCGCGAATGGCATCCGCAGCTCGTGGTGCGTCCGCGCCGCGGGCGCAGTTCCGGGCTCATCGACGACGTTAAGGCCGGCCTGCTCGACGCCGCCGTGGTGGCGCAGCCGGAGACGGGGCGCGTGGCCGGGCTGGCGTGGACGCCGCTCGCCACCCGCGAGCTGCTGCTGATCGCCCCGCCTTGGGAGCAGGGCGCGACGGCCGAAGAGCTGCTCGCGCGCTACGACTGGATTCGCTACGACCGGCAGACGACGACCGGCGCGATGGCCGCGCGTTATGTGCGCCGGGTGATGCCCGAAAAACGCAGCGCACTGGAGCTCGACAGCGTGACCGCCATCGTGGCGATGGTGAGCGCGGGATTGGGCGTATCGGTCGTGCAGATCATGGATCCGGGGGTGTGCGAGCTATATCCCGTCTCGATCCTGCACCTCGGCGCGACCTTGCAGATTTCGGTCGTCACGCGCAAAGACGACGTCGATCATCGCGGCTTGCTCGCATTGCGCGAGGCGATGACGGAAGTGGTGACGGCACGGGTGGCCGGCGCGCCCCGCTGAAGCAGCGCTAGTGTGCCATTGCGCTATTGCGCTATTGCGCGGCCTCCATATACGCCGCCGCCTCGGCGTTGAACTGATCGGCGCTCACCGGACGGCCCAGCAGATAACCCTGTAGCGAGTCGCATCCCAACTGGGTCAGGAAATCTTTCTGCTCCGCGGTTTCCACGCCTTCGGCGACGACTTTGAGTTTGAGCGTCTGCCCGAGCGCCACGATGGCCGAGACGATGGCGGCATCCTCGCCGTGCTGTTCGAGATCGCGCACGAAACCGCGATCGATCTTGAGCTCGGTCGCCGGCAGCCGCTTCAGATACAGCAGGCTCGAATAGCCGGTGCCGAAGTCGTCGATCGAAATGCTCACGCCCATCTGATGCAGTTTGACCAGGATGGACAGACTCGAATCGACGTCGCGCATCGCGGTCGTTTCGGTGATCTCGAGCGTCAGGTGGCGCGGCTCGAGCGTATGGCGCTCGAGCGCCGCGCACACGGACTGGATCAGCCCCGCGTGGTTGAACTGGACCGGCGAAAGATTGACGGCGACCGTCCAGTCCGTATGACCGGCGTCGCGCCATAGGCGCATCTGGCGGCACGCTTCGTCGAGCACCCATTCGCCGATCGGCACGATCAAGCCGCTTTTTTCCGCGAGCGGCACGAACTGGTCGGGGGCAATCAGGCCGCGTGTCGGATGCATCCAGCGCAGCAGGGCCTCGGCGCCGGTGATCCGCCCATTCGGCGCACTGAACTTGGGCTGGTAATGCAGCACGAACTCGTCGCGCGTGACGGCCTGGCGCAGGTCCTGCACGAGTTGCATGCGCTCGTGCAGGTTGGCGTTCATGGCCGGCTCGAAGAAGCTGTAGCCGTTGCGGCCCAGCGCTTTCGCGTGATACATCGCGGCGTCGGCGTTGGTGATCAGGTCGCGCAGCTGCACGCCGTTGGCCGGGTAGAGGGCGATGCCGATGCTCGTCGAAATCCGCAGTTCGCGCTCGAATAGCTGGAACGGTTCCTCGATCGCCTGCACGATCTTGTTGGCCATCGCGGCCGCGTCCGCCGGTTCCTGGATGGCGGCGAGCACCACGAATTCGTCGCCGCCGAAGCGCGCGAAGGTGTCCTCGCGGCGGACCAGCTTGCCGATGCGATGCGCGACTTCGATCAGCAGCCGGTCGCCCACGTGATGGCCGAACGCGTCGTTGATCGTTTTGAAACCGTCCAGATCGAGGAACAGCAGCGCGAAGCCGCCGTTGTCGCGATCGGCGCGTGCAATCGCCTGCGCGATACGATCTTCCAGCAGCATCCGGTTGGGCAGCTTGGTGAGGCCGTCGTGCTGGGCGAGGTAGGTCAGTTCCTTGTTGGCCTTCGCAAGCGAGGTCGCGAGCACGGCGATGCGCGACTCCATGCGCATGTCGAGCACCGAAACCGTCAGCGCGACCATCAACACGGCGAGCGTGACGATGATGACGACGATCGCGAGCCAGTTCGTGTTCATGCCGCCATGCGCGGCGCCGCAGATGGAACCTTCGGGGAAACGGGCGGCGGCCATGCCGGTGTAGTGCATGCCGACGACCGCGAAGCCCATGACGATGGCCGCGCCGACGCGCAGCAGCCGCGTGCGCCGCGAATTCCTGCGCAACTGGAACGCGATCCACAGCGCGGCGCCCGAGGCGGCGATGGCGATCAGGACGGACAGGGCGAACAGCAGCGGATCGTACTCGATGCCGGGGTTCATGCGCATCGCGGCCATGCCGGTGTAGTGCATGCCCGCGATGGCCGGTCCCATCAGCAGCGCGCCCAGGATGAGGTGCAGGTGCGGCAGCGTCGGCCGGCAGACGAGCCACAGCGCGAAACCCGATGAGGCGATGGCGATCAGCAGGGAGACGATGGTGATCAGCGGATCGTAGCCGAGCGGAATCGGCAGGCTGAAGGCCAGCATGCCGATGAAGTGCATCGACCAGATGCCGAGGCCCATGGCGCAGGCGCCGGCGGCGAGCCATCCCCAGGCGGAGCGGCCCTGCGCGGTGGAAATGCGGCCGGCCATGTTCAATGCGGTGTAGGACGCCAGAATGGCGACCAGCAACGAACAGATGACAAGTACCGGGTTATAGGTGCTGCTCAGCATTGCCTGGGTCCGTTGTTGAGTACGTCAGCCGCTTTCGGGTCGGGCTGACTGACAAGGCGCGCGGGACGAAAGTGGCGAAAGTCGCGAAAGTAGGTATGGGTGGCTACCACAGTTATCGGCAGGAAACGGTCGTATTTGAGCCCTAAATGCATCGGGCATTTTCCCTTTCCCAAATTCCTACAGATACTGTATAAATATACAGGTGTCGGCGCGCCATGCGCCGTCAGGCCGCGACTTGCCGCAACTCTTTGTCATGCCCCATTTTTGGCTTGGGCAGGGCGTTGTGTCGTCGTTTGTTTTTCTTCGAGCCTCTGTGCGGATATGACCATGGCAGCAGCACTCCAGCTTGCGGCGACCCATCTGCCGCCGCGGCTGCAAAGCCGGATCTGGCAGGGCGACCAGCTCGCGCAGGCGGGCGGGCGCACGCTGTCGAGCGGCCATGCCGCGCTCGACGCGCTGCTGCCCGGTGCGGGCTGGCCCATGGGGAGCCTCACGGAGCTGCTGGTCGAGCAGGGCGGCATCGGCGAGATGCGGCTCGTTGCGCCTGCGCTGCGCGAGCTGACGGCCACGGCCGGCCAGCATGTGCTGCTCGTCGCGCCGCCCTGGCAGCCGTATGCGTGTGCGCTCAGGGCGTGGGGGCTCGCGCTCGACCGGCTGATCTGGGTGCGGGCGGGCGAGGACGACGCGCCCTGGGTCGCCGAGCAGGCGCTGCGTCAGGACGGCATCGGCGCGGTGCTGCTCTGGCAGACGCGCGCGCGCCCCGAGGCGGTGCGGCGCCTGCAGGTCGCCGCGCAGGATTCGCACGCGCTCGCGTTTCTGATCCGGCCGCCGGCGGCGCGCAGCCAGTCGTCGCCGGCGCCGTTGCGCATGGTCTGCACGCCGGTGCCGCCGCCTGCCGATGCGCGTCTGAACCGGCGCCAGTGGATGCAGCTCACGGCCGTGTCCGTCGATATTTTCAAACGCCGCGGGCCGCCGCCCGCCCAGCCAATTGTCGTTACATTGCCGTTGCAGGATGCCGTGCTGCCTTCTACGGGAGCAGCGTGGGAGCCGATGCCGCGGCCCGGGGTCAATCATGTTGTGGATCGCCGTCACACTGCCGCTCCTGCCGCTGGAAGCCGTGGTGCCGCCGCTGCCGCTTCTGCCGGTACCGTCGCGGCCCTCTGGGCTTCGCTCTGAGACGCAGACATCGGGGGCAGCCGATACAGCCGATACAGCGGGAGCGCATGACGCGCGCTGCTACGCGCTGGCCGATCACGCGCGCATTCTGATTCCCGATCTCGATGCGCTCGCGCTCGGTGTGCGGGCCGGTCATGCGCGCGCCCATGCCATCGCGCTCGCGCCGGGGCTCGCCTTGCTCGCCGCCGACCCGGCGCGCGAGACCCGCGCCTTCGAGGCGCTCGCGCTCGCCTTGCTCGCCTATACGCCGAAGGTGTCGTTCGCGCAGTCGCATACGCTGTTGCTGGAGGTCGGCTCCGGGCTGCGGTTGTTCGGCGGCGTGCGGGCGTTGCTCGCCAGGATCGCGGCGACGGTGGCCGACTGCGGACACACCGCGCGCATCGCCTGCGCGCCCACGGCCTGGGGCGCGTGGACGCTCGCGCAGGCACGCGCCACCCAGGCATCGCGACGCTGGCGCGTGCTCAAGGAGCCGACGCTGGCGCGCGTGCTCGACGCGCTGCCGGTCACGCTCGCGCCGTTCGCCGCGCAGCACGATCACGCGCTCACGCAGATCGGTTGCGCGAGCCTCGGCGACTTGCGGCGTCTGCCGCGCGAGGGCATCGCGCGGCGCTTCGGCGACGGCGTGCTGAACTGGCTCGCGCAGGCGCGCGGCGAGGCGCCCGATCCGCGGGTGTTTTTCAGCGCGCCGCCGTCGTTTTGCGCCGAACTCGAATTGCAGGCGCGCGTAGACAGCGCCGAGGCGCTCCTGTTCGCCGCGCGCCGGCTCGTGATGCAACTGGCGGGCTGGCTCGCCGCGCAGCAGGCCGCGCTCACGGCTTTCGAATTGCGGCTCGAACACGAACTGGCCTCGCGGCACGCACCGCGCACTTCGAGCCTGACGCTTGCGTGGGCGGCGCCCTCGCGCGACGCCGGGCATCTGCTGTGGCTCCTGCGCGAGAAGCTCAACCAGACCGAACTGGCTGCGCCGGTGATCGGGCTGGCGC
>Ga0131853_10011702_pt1 | contig 16076 bp, 9 predicted proteins | sample TergutLab28metaG_FD_92764 | JGI IMG/M metagenome (GOLD analysis project Ga0131853, IMG submission 92764) | Labiotermes labralis P1 segment gut microbial communities from Petit-Saut dam, French Guiana - Lab288 P1 (version 2) (version 2) | ecosystem: Host-associated > Arthropoda: Insects >...
ACGGAACACCGGAACGAAGAAAATCCTCGTACTACACTGGTACCCAAAGTGTCTCAGTGATCATGAAATTAAGCAAAATTCACGGAACACCGGAACGAAGAAAATCCTCGTACTACACGACAAAAGTCATTGTATGGTGCAGGTTTGGTTTTACGCTGCCAAGAGCACGCAGATTCAGAGGTCCGAAGTATTCACATCAGAGTGTGAATTCTGTTATACACGCATGTAATATAATGAACTCCTTCGTTTAATTACAGCGGCAAGAAAGAGAATAAAATTATATGCAGCGGTATAACTTCAAAACATGGAAGTCAAATGCCACGTGTTTGGCAATGGAATGAATAGGAGAATCTGACCCCCAAGATGACCTGATCCTAGCTTGATCGTTTGTCAGTGACAACTTAAAGCGTAAAGTGTACATGAGTCACCTGGCAGAGTAGGATTCTGCAGAATGGAACAACTGCCAGGCGCTTCATCTCTAAAGGACAAACGTCGGACAGTCTAACACAGAGGCTGTGTACTTACTGCGGCACAATGCCGCAACAACCAGCGTATATATGTTGATTTTATAAACAAACACCGGAATGTGAAATTCAAAATAACTTGAAACGTTAGTAAAACCTTCACAAAATTCAAAACACTTTTAATATTCCCATTCCTTATTTGAACACATGTTTTAAATTTCAGAAGACTACAATACTTCAAAAATATTCATGAAGTTCTGACTGCATATTGAAGGTACAGGGGTGCTGATAAGTCCTTAGCCCGACCAGGAAGGAAACAAGCTAATGTTTCTGCCAGAATGGCGTTAATTTCCTTCGGCGCCTTGCCTTGCAGAAAAAAAAAACTTGACGACAGCTCGCGTCTCGATGTTGTTGAAATCGCGCGCGTCCCTGACATGCTTCCGAGCTTGTTTCCTACCTGGTCGGGCTAAGGACTTATCAACACCCCGGTATATAGGCCTTGTTGAGAAATTAACAAAAACGATAAGCGCTATGAGAATTCCAGCTGATCAATGGAAGAACATTTTTGAATAGGCTATTTAAAAGTACCCACAAACGACTGCGCCAAATTAATACCAAAGTTGCGTCTCATGCTACACAATTTATTATTACAACACGAAATTATGACTAACAATGAAAAAAGGAACATAAAGAAACAAAGTCTTCGAAACATGAAACCTATCAACATGACGTTCACATATTAGTTTGCACCTCAAGAAAACACACTATCTGTATTACGAATAACCGACCTTCTTTGGCATATAAGCGCTCGTTACACTGAGACACATACAAAACACACAAATGCATACTGCTGGCAAAAATTCCAGGTGTCCTATAGTTAATACATTTGGCCCCTGTAAATAAATAACTGATTACACCTATTTTATATATTTCAGTGCACAGTTCTTCAACCAAATGCGTTTGGTCTCACATCATATAAACCTAGGTGTTTACTAATTGTACACACATTTATTTGATAAATTCACTGAATTTTGATACGCCTAAAAAACATATTTAACCAATTTTTCACGCACTGAAAAGTACAATTATAAATATAAACAATATATAGTAAAACACAACTCAATGATTTTATTAAGGTGTATTTGTTACATTGTTTCGTTCAACGACACGTTTCGGCTCTAGTTATGAGCCATCTTCAGGTTGATTGCTTTTCTTAGTAAGGTAAAATATACAATTAGCAGTGCTATTGTTATTGTTACCTAAGAGATCTCGTATAAAATAAAAAATTTTAACACTGATTCGACTGTATAGCAACATTAAAATTAAGTTAGTGGAATTTAATTATTTATGTTATACGAGATCTCGTAAGTAACAATAACAATAACATTGCAAAGTGTATAGTTTGCCTTACTAAGAAAAGCAATCAACCTGAAGATGGCCCATAACTAGAGCCGAAACATGTCGTTGAATGAAAGAATGTAAGAAACACACCTCAATAAAATCAATGAGTTGTGTCTGACTACATATTGTTCATATCTATAATTCTATACGACACAACGGGAATGTATAACCTGAAATTTGAAAATCGATACACAGCTTTCTTTACTATATGTTTCGACACTCCCAGGGTGCCATCATCAGGTAATTCTTATGTTAACTCAAGCAACGCCTCCGCACTGGCCCAATGTATACAGCAGGGACGCACTCCAGTTTCAACTAGAACGCAGCTTCAACCCATAAAATATCGGAATGTTAAAAACAATAGATTGACATATTTTTGATCTTCATTTATGCTGGGTAATGGGGTACAAAATCTTCACCGGAGGGTCAGTGGACGTCCAGAGGCGAAGCGTACACCGTACGGTAGCCCCATCAGGGCTCTACCCATATTTGGATTACGAGTTGGCGCCTCTGGACGCCCAGTGACCCTCCGGTGGAATTCAGAATATTCTCAGTCTATTGTTTTTAACATTTTATGGTGTGATGTTGTGTGTTTGGACACTGGTGTGTTGTATGTGTTTTATACATTGGACCAATCGAAGGCGCTGCTTGTGTTAATTTGATGATTCCCTGATCAAGATGGCACCTCAGGAGTGTCGAAACTTGTAGCAAAGGAAACTGTTAATCGATTGTGTTTACGTTTAAGTGCATGAGCATTTATTTAGATATGCTGAATCTGACACCACGCACGGTACGTTAAATATGAAGAATGATGGGCCTGATTTGCTAACCTAAATTTATTCCTACACTAATTACATTTTTCAGTTTATTCCGACTCTCTTGTCATTGCTTTTTTCAGATTCTCACACACACACACAAACACACACACGCACACACGTTTACACGACTCAATGGATTTCGATGAAGGAAAAATATCGTAAAATCCAATTATTTCTGAAGAGTTCAAATGACGCAAATAAGTCAGTATTTAATTAGATCGATTTTGTGTCATAATTATGCCTCTTTTTTATGACCCTGTAACTTTGAAGTAAGTAAATATTTTGTAAGCGTATTAGCCTGCATTGTTGACACGCACGTACCGGTCTGCGGTCTATTAAGCAGTAAGTCAACAAAATGGATCTACATCCCCATGCAAACTTTAGTTTTCTTCGTATTGTGTATTTAATTTCTTAAGTGCTTAACTCCACACGCATAATCAAGTGCAATTTATTACGTTATCATTAAATATACGCAGTTTTCTACGTATAAGCATTTATTTGTAAACATGACTAATGCCGACATCCTGAAATTAATAGGAAAACACATTATAAAAAGCCTTAAGGGGTCCATTGCTTGGTTTGTAGTCTCCAACTGCCCAACGCTTTCACTCTGTGGAAGGAAACAAATCCATTTCACGAAGTGTCTATTTTTTCAATATGGAACGGATTTAGAAACTCGGTAATCTACTACTAACCACTACATATCTGAATCACAGTAGGAGCTACTCCATGGTTGGCCACTGTTAGCACCTTCTCATACATAGCTTCTTACCTATGTACACGCACAATAGCCCCGACAGAATTACTGTACTGGCAGAAACAATATAGGACACCTATTTCATTGTAAGGGTGTGGGGGTTCTTGCTGCAAGACGAAACAACCAGATGCAGTCACGGTAGCCAACACTGATAGCGACTGCAACACACCTGGCGGCAGTCATTGTAACTAATGCAGATACGCGGACGCTGAGGTTCTGAGAGATGGGGCAAATATTTGCGGTCGAATGGCAACACTTTCATTGCCACTGAAATGATTCCTGGACGCCTAGACTTTCTCTGTTATTTACTTATTATTGAATATCAGGGCGGAACGAATAGTTACATTACGGTTTTCATGAAAACGCATTGGGTTGGACAGAAAGCAATACTATAGATACGTATTCACAAGGAAAGTTTGCAAAAACTTGCGTCCGAAGGCACTGGTAATTGGCGCAATCCTGGAATTAAACAGTCACAAAACTAACAAAACTGGGAGACACGTAAAAAAACATTACCAACGTATCAAAAGGTGTATTCGAATATCTCACGAGATATATCGATAGGTTTGTAAATTTAAAGTTGAGTTCATTAATACGCTAGTAATTATGTCTAGTAAGCATACTCGAATCTATAAACAATATAAAGATAATTTCACATCAATATAAGTGCTGTTTACATTCAAAACTACGTCACGATTATACACGGTCCAATTTTACCACATACTGGTACCACTTTACACAGTAAACTATGTCTGCATGTAATACAAAGTTTACCACGTGTGTAGGATGTCGTAACGCGAAGTTTTTAAAACAAAATCGTGATTAGGAGGTTTTCAAACGACGAGGAATTGAAAATGCTGGTCAAATTCGGCCGGACTTACTGGAAGTCATTTGACGAAAGATGCAGGTATACTCGGTCCGAAAATAACTTCATTTTACAGATAAAACCAGATACACTTTCAACTAATGACGATAATCATCATTGGACTAATGACAAAAATATAAAACGGAACTGTTTACAGCTGTATGCTCCATAAGAAAGAGACGCGCGCAGTATAATGGAGAAGAATTCAGTCGAAATGAACCCTGTAAATCTATAACGTGTGAACAGAAATACGCTCATGACAATAAAAATACGAAGAAATGTACTTTTTAGACATATATATATATAGGTAGATAGATAGATTTTATTGTTTTGTGTGTGTGTGTGTAACAGTCAAACGACGTTTTTATTATGTAAAAAACAATAAATTAAGTGAAATATACTCCTCGACCCAATCTGACTACTGTCCACCGTACTACCAATACAAACGTAGTATGTGCTAGGCGTCTACAAAATTCGCCCACACTTCCCAGTTTTAATCATTTGGAGATAATGCGCCTCATTGGTATATTATTATTATTATTATTATTATTACAATATGCTTAACACATTTCAACAACAATTAATTTCAATAAAGAGTAGGAAGATACAATTTTTGTAGATTTCATAAATTTTTGTTACAGAAGCTGCGTACTTTGTACGTCACGTGTAACGCATTGCGCTACGTCGTGTAGGGTTCGAGGGTTCTAACCACGAATGCAGTTGTCAAAATTTCTTTCTCATATTTTTCTCATGGGCCTGACGTCATTAGCCGAAACAAGTAGCTGGTTTCAACCGTAAATTTTAAACTGCGTGCATCTGCATCTCTTGTTATATCGCAAACACAACGGCGATAATTCTCGTCAACATTCAACGCTATATGACAAATTCTGTATATTTATCGCAGGGTTTGAAGCTAAAAACCGCTGAGTTTGCCCACACATTTCATGAAACTGCTCGCAATAAAAACAGATACTTCCCTCAAATAGCGGCACAGCTTGGCCTCCGTAATGGAAACGCAGTGTGTTTTCTGTGAGGCAGTTTACCTTGACACATGATGGTGACCAGATGTAGCAGGCTGACTGTCAGGTAGCGTCCTTTGCGTCCTCGTTCGTGCCTCCGACCACTCGCCATCCCAGCACTACACACTCACAACACAGTACATAACCTCTTCAGCACACAAGCATCCACGGGCTACTGACACACTGTGGGACCCAGTACCTCCCTCCAGCCTCATGCAGTCTGCGCGCGCATCTTCCCAGCTCCACCTCCAAACGATACTTTGTATTCTTAATTACCTGTACTGTAGCATGCAGTGCGACATGTAGAGACGATCAAAAAAATCAAAAGTTTCAGACAGGTGTTATGTGGGTTGCTTAATGACGCTGCCAGGGGAGGAGAATTTAGAAGGCCCTGGGAGCTGTTCATGTCCGATTCGTCGTACTATTACACAGTAAGACTGGGAGACTGAGGAAAACGGGGGAACGTCCACTAGAATAGATTTATTTCACGTCGAAATTCCACAAATTCCTGTACAGCGTTACCGTTACAGCATCCTGATGGTCTGACACACAAACTACTTGACGTACGACCACGCACAAAATTTGGCTGAAGCTATGATATTCTGTTCCTTATACAGGCCTAACATGGCTTATAACATTGTGGTAGAGTGCAAAATGGATCATGGATATTACGAAGTTTAGTTTACGAAGAAATCAAGTTAGAAAAAGGGAAAAAATCGTTAGAATACGGATTTTTCATTTTCTTTTTTCTGTCTCCACACCACCCAGACAGTCATTCAAAAAATACTTCTGTTTTTCATGTGCCCGTCTGTAACTCAGTAGCAAAAAATTACTCTTCAACAAAAAAAAAAATGCTGGGGGCGCATTTGCTACCACCGCCTCCACTTACGCCTATGTTGCTACTTAACGCAGACTATCTATTGATATATTTGTTCATTTTTCATTTACATCTTTTCACACTGGTACATCCTTAGTCACACGGTAGGTTTGATAGGAAGTAAGCGGTTTTCAGTAGCGAAAAGATGAAAAAAAAATCATGCAACGTATGCACTCTGTGATACGCCATTTTCTACATGTTTTGACACCTAGGTGCCTTCCTCAGGAAGTCGTTACAACAAAGGTGTATAAGCCAACTTGCCAATTATAATGACTTCCTGAGGACGGCACTTTGTTGCCAATACACGTAGCAGTTGATAGGTGTCATGAACGGTGTATCAAAGAATGCATATGTCGGAGGATATGTTGATTGTAAAAACACGCGCGTTGTGAATGACATAAAAAAAAACAAACCGAAAATTTTTTGTAAATAATGTCGAAGTAAAATTACTGGGTTTTCTGAAAGGAGTAAAAAATACCTCATCACTGTAACCGCCCTCATTTAAATATTCGGACCTGGAATTCCTCAGGCGTTTATTCTAATTAACTGAAACTTCGTATATGTAAAGATTCGTCTTATGTCACACCAGCACGATGTTTAGTGACTTTGTTGGTAAATTAATTCATCTCAGGCAGAACAATACAGATATTGAAGATCGTGGGATGGATTGTAACCCACTCAACGTCCTACATGCCAAGCCGGGTACCCAGAATTCACCTGTAGCTGCGAACAACCAGGAGTCGGCAGGGGTGCCTCTGCTCGTAGCTTTGGTAAAGGACGAAATGACGGCAACTTTGCAAAGAAATCTGAAGGCACAGAACGTGCGGTGGCCTTGGAAAAGGGTCTTATTAGGCGCGTTCGCAAACATGCGAGAAGTCTCTCCGTCCGTCCGCACGGAACAAATCGGCCCTCAATGTACGGATAGTCACGATATTCGATATTGGGGTATTTTTTTCGGAAATCTGTTGGGAAACTCCAAGACTCTTCAAAACCGGACAAGGACAACGGGTATTTTATATGAAGTCGTATGTACAGTTATGATAACATATCGCTGAATTCTTCATGGAATTTGCAGTGTTTCGGACATATGTACAGAAAATCAAAACGCACTTTTTTTTTCGGTAACTTTTTGTCGAAAATCGTGACGTTTATGAGATAATGTGGAAAAATATTGCATAGCCGGACAAGCCATAGATGACAATAAGGCGCATTCGCAATGCATGCTGGATACCAAAGATTACAGACACACATACAGAATACGTATTGCTTTTCCACTACAACAATGGCTACGCGAACGCGCCTCAATGTTACTTTACATGTACATTGATTGTATTTTTTTTTAAATAAAGTAATCTGTGAAGAAAATGACGCAGTTAGGGTTTACCGCTATTTGAAACGTAAAGGATTGAAGTCTTTAAGACATAGTTGTGGGACATAAATAATATAGGGTGGCCATAATTTATTCACAAACTTCGAGACATACTGAAATATGGCGTACGAGAGGTAGCAATAAACGGCACGTTCTTTTAATAGAACTGTTCTACGGCGCAAACAGCAATCGTACGTGCTGTTCAACGTAAATAGGATAAGGGAGGAAGGTAAAGTGGACTGGCTGCAGCAAAAGGCCGTCGATATAGAGGGCGGTGGGTCGGCTTCCTTTAAGTCGGACATCACTTTGTATGATCACATGATAACACTGTCAACTACAACCGTGAACACAACTAAACTTTGTGTTTATTAAAGCAACATGTTTCAACCCACGTGGATCATCTTTAGGCTAAACACGTGTAAAGACATTTAAAAGCAGTGTGCATTTTAACAACAATTTTTACACAAGAGAACTGCGCCCTTCTGGGTTCTTATGCAGAGATTAGTTGTAATTCATTACCGACATTACCGAACAACCTATCGGTCCCATCCTCAGGACCGATAGGTTGTTCGGTAATGTCGATAAGAAATTGCCACTACTCGATACGTAATATCCCACAAGAGTGCAGTTCTCAGCTACTTCGCTGCGGAAACCTGAAATCAGGCAATTTTGATATGTAGTATAATTATGTAACCAATCTGTAAATTGAGATAGCAGTACTTAAGAAAGCAATGTGTGCTCCCTTTCAGGTGATTTACATGTATTTATCCTGAAGATAACCCACGTGGTTAAAAAAATACTGTGTCCAATGAAAGGAAAAATTCTTGATATCAATTCAAATAATTGGTGTTTCTTCTGGAAATAGTGCGAAATGACTAAACGCAGCTGGAAGAGGAAACTTGACGGAATTTTATGTTACAACAGATGGCGGGTGTTTAGTGGGCTGCATGTCATGTACGGCTTGCCGAGTGCGTACTGCGGACACTGACACTGACACACAAACACACAAGGTAGACGGTACGGGACAAGGGTTGGATTTATAGCGTTCATTTAACCCTTTAAAGACGAAGCGCAGACCGCTTTATTTAAAGACCCAGTCCGTACCGCGCTGTAAGCACTTTTCATCTCGGTTATAAAAACCAATCAGTTAATGCTGTAAATGGCACAAGTTGCTGTTTGTTCTCAGATAAGTACAAGACCCATAAATGCAGTGTGGGCTGAGTGTACAGTTGTTGAATGTTAAAGCGGTTGGTGCATCACGTGACCAGTAGCCTTTGAAAGGTTGCCGTAAAGTAAAATTTTGGAGCGTATGCGTAACAATTATGGGCGTGGGAAAGCAATAATTTTTACATAATCTGAGTGTTTGTCTGTAGCCTTAGTTATGAGATGGGCGAGGAGTGCAGAACACATTACAGTTTAAGAAATATACAAAATTGTCAGTCAGGAAAGCTGAGGAAGGTACCACTTGTAAAACCTAACTGAATATTGGATGATATTATTAAAATGGATTAGTTGGCTAAGGATAGGGTCTAATATGCGCTGCGCTGAATGTGATAAGAAGCCGGGAGAAGCGATTATTGACTATCTGAGTGACAGTTTTGCAAGAAAGTATCTGATGTGCAGAGTTGGTTTTACTAAAAGTTTGCGCGACTTGTAGAGAATTTATCGGCGAGCCTGTCAAGAAAGTGACACCGAATCAACCCCACAGCCTCTTGTCGTGCTCCATGACCCATGAGATCCTCCGAAATGTACCACCGCACTCTCGAGACTTCAGTTGTTTCCATTCAAAGATCATTGTCTGTCTTGGTGTTCGGCGTCTCCCCCTGCTAGATTCCACCGTCGCGACGCAAACAGGATTTTTTAAAGTCGTGTAATATGAAAACATGTTGTCTGTTAGAATCTCGTATGTAAGATATTGTGGCGGAGCCAACAGGAATGTACTGAAGAAAACCGCACGAATATTGTACTCTCGGATGCGAGCATTGTTGTTCGCACAACCTCCAGTCTGCCTGTCACAAGCCGACCCCGCTCGCATTCACATTGTTTCCACATATTTAAATCATGATGGGTGTAGGGTTACGTGGAGCTATGTATACAATCTTGAATTTTCATTTTAAAAAAGGTAAGTGATCCCGTTACAGGCCAGGTATGGCCCAGAGGATGGGTAGAGGTATAGCTCTACTCTTCCATGACTGCAGCACTAGAAGGGGGTGACTGGTCAGCAGCACGCCCCGGCCGCAATTTACCCCCGGGAAAGACCCGGTACCCATTTTACAGGAGGACAGGCCCAGAGAGTTCCAGGAAGTTAAGGTTCCCAGATCTCATGACAAGGGCACGGGATGGTGGTAGGTTGTCAGCCTTATGCACCGGCCGCCTTTACCCCCAGGAAATACTCCTGGTACTCATTTCTGTTAGGGGTTGAGTCGACCCCAGGGCCATAGTGCGGAAGGATTTTATGTCAATGAAAAATCCACTGACACCGGCTGGAATCGAACCAGCGATCTTCCGATTTGTAGCACAGCACCTTAACCACTGTACTACCGCGGTCCCCCTTTACATTTTCATAGGAAGTTAAACGTAGAGGGAAATTTCACCTCTTAACTTGCCATGAAGCCAATCCCAGTGGCCGCGCGGCCTAAGGCGTTGGTCTACGGCCGCTCACTTGGTGAGATTGTGGGTTCGAATCCCACGGGGGGCATGGATGTCTGTCTGTTGTTAGTGTTGTGTGTGTGTGTGTGTGTGTGTTGTCAGGTAGAGGTATCTGCGACGAGCTGATCACTCGTCCAGAGGAGTCCTACCGACTGTGGTGCGTCGTTGTGTGTGATCTAGAAACCTCGTGAATGAGGAGGCCATGGCCCTCTGGGGCCAGTTGCGCCAAAAACAAACAAACTTGGCATGAAAACACAGAGGGGAATAAGAGGTATAGCTCTACTCTTTCTTTTACCTCAGCGCTGGATGGGGTGGGCTATGAAGACCATACCTCGGCCGCTTAACCCCCGGGAAAGAGACCTGGTACACATTTTCCAGGAGGGTTGGTGAGCCCCTGCACCGGTCTGGACGACTGAGGAAAATATCACGCAACCGGTATTCGATCCCCGGACCGTCCAGCCCGTATCAAGTCACTAAACCGACTGCGCTGTGTTTGAAAACGTGCACAGATAATTCACCCTTTACCTTAGTTAAATGTGCTATTTCAAGCACATTGGACAAGTAGGGCCTTACCTACACATGTAGAGGTGAGAGCTAGTGAATGTGTACGTCGATTGGTAGTCAGTCTCTTATGGCACATTTGAAGTTACTACGAAAGCTTCATTCAAAATCCCGGTAACCGAGTTTGGTACCCTTTCATACTACTGTGCATTCTTAGTGTCACTATCAGCATTTGTACAGCGTCCGATATTTATTTACTTCATAAATCCTGACGGATCTGTTCGCAGCAGGTGACGCATATTAGCCCTTCATAAGCAAAGGAGAGTGAATTCCGATTTCCTTGCTGTGGCGCTAGAGCCAAAATCGGGTCTACGCCTCGTCATTTTTTAGGTTTCTAGATCACACACAGACACATGCACCTGGTAGGACTTCTCTGGACGAGTGATCAGCTCGTCAAAGAGGCCGCTATCTACACAACACACAAAAATCCCTAACTTCAGGGGGATTCTAACCCGCGATCCCAGTATTCAAGTGGCTACAACCGTACGCCTCAGACCGCACGGCCACCGGGACTGATAACTGCACGTTAGATCTGCTCTAACTTGATTGAACTCCGCATTAAGCCTACTTACGTGTTAATACAAAACTCAGAAGACTGTTTCCCATAGAGAATTCAATGGTTTGTCTCTAATGTAGACACAGTGATTTTTCTCTGAGGTAGTAAATGAATTTGTGGACATTATTTAGCTGGACTTGAGGCTGGAAAACATTAAGGTCCTGTATTTCCTCTAGGACAGCTACATAAAAGTTAATCCGTTGAGGTGCCAATAGCTATTGGGGTCTTGAGAAATTGCACACTGGCTAGACCAGGAGGATAATACAATAATAGTGGCAAAAGAAATTGAATACATTGAGAAACAGGGAACTATACTGATAGAACAAGGATAGGAATTACAAAGATCTCTCCCCTGCTCATATCCCACTTCCACCTTCAGCGAACTGCTGCGTAATTCCCTCAGGTCGTCCAGCCAATCTGTTCACATGAATGTTCAGAGTGATAAATTTTGCCTGCGACAAGCGCTTTGATATTGTTGAGACAGGGAATGATTGTCCTATAGGCGGAGAGGGGAAAACCTCGAAGGACGTCATACCCAGCATGTACTGAACTTATTTCCAGCCCCACTGCATGGCGGTGCTTTCTACATAACATTTTTACAAGCGGATGCTCCACGACGATATGGAAATATAAACCTTAACACCTAAAGGCCACGTTCATTTACAATTCTCTTTACGTCACACCGCGTACATTCGTTGTTGTACTCGACGAGACAAGTTTATATAAGGAAAGTGCTTTAAATTTGTCCTTATACTTGATTAAACACCACATCATGGAGGTAGCACTGTTGGTTGAGGCATTGTATTAGAGACTGGAAGGTTGCGGGTTCGATTCGCCAATGGGGTAATTGAAATCTTTCACTGACTCAATCCTGCCGGCCACATTATGAACCAGGAGTCGACTCAGGCTGTAACAGAAAGGATTACCAGGAATATTTCCCGGGGGGTAAAGGCGACCTTTGCATATAGTTGATAACCTTACGACCATGAAGTTTATCGACCTCCTGTAGCCTTGAGGATCTGTCCAGGCCTGAAATAGGAGAGCATTAACTTATATGAAACTTAGTACAATATTAATAGCAACTAATTGAACAAATAGTTGTAAGAAAATATTCCGTAACATTTCTCCTTCGATCCGTGATGGCCATCTTCAGAGAGAGTTTAGTGATAAAGGAATAATTTTTTATATAAAAATTCCCCAAGAGGTGTCTACGTAAGTTAGGGTAGTAATGAAAACCTTTCTAAAAATATATAATTTTTTTTGCATTTCGTTACAAATTTATGCCGCAGTTGCAAATAGACGTCTATCAGTGTAGTTATCCTCTTTCGAAAAGAAATAAATCCCTGTGCTTCGTGTTGGTGCTGACTCTGTAGCGGGACACTAAGGTGTGGAGGCACAGATCCACGCATTCTGTACCACGGGACCAGATGGAAATATGGGCTCAGTTTAATGTACGGGCTTCTTGTTGTTCGCGACGAAAGACCAGGGACCCCTGAGCTGGTCAGGACGTGGTGACAGAGCGACAAAATACCTAACCTTGTTAGGGATCAACCAGCGGTTCGTTTGGTTGTTCAACCCGTAGGCAATCTAACTGGTACAGTGACTGCGCTACGCTGCTCTACAAACGATAACATTAAAAATGAACAAAAACGCATGCCGTGATAGGATCATAAATGAAGCGAATGTTTTCAAACCGCACGATTAAGTTCAGTGATAAATTAAAGTCTGTCACCCTGGCATGTGATAAATTGAGAGTTCGAACATGCAACATTGTGTAAGGGGTTTGAGCACTGTAATGCATTCGGTATGCTGTCCCTGAATCACGACACGAGACATAGTTCCTTTTTTTCAAAAGTGGCAGTTTTTTCTCCTAAAAACTCTATTGCTGATGATGTAGCGCAAAACAGGCATAACAGCAGTAGCACTGAATGCTTAGTTGATTACTGAATAATCAATATAGTAATAATAATAATAATAATATTTATTTACTGCAATTGGGTTGTTACCGGGTGGCAGAGGTTATTTTACATGTAAACAAAACATGAAATTGGTTACTACTAGATTTAAGTCGGGAGGGCTACATGAGAAGCATGTAGTGGCAACTTGGAATGTTGGGAACCGTCTCAGCAGTTGCTTTTAGACACAGGGAAACCGAGAAAAACCTGTGTCGAGATGGCCGGTCGCAGGATCTTCCGAGTATTGACTTCTAGCCAGCAGTCCGGCATCCAAAGTAAAAAAAACAAAACAGCAATGCCCACACAGTACAACAAATACACATAACTACAACAATACACACGGCCAACCAACAAAAATCACACACTAGACAACTTAAAACTAGCAACAATACACACGATAAAAATTAGAATTTTACAACATGTACAAAAGGTAAAAACACCCAAGCGAGACAGTACTGTGTACAGTTTATTGTAATTGTTTTTTACAACCATTAATTCACTCACGTTTTCACCCCAGTCCTTCACTTCTCATCACTTACTACTCCTATAAACCTTTACCATAAAGATTCGCCCCCCCCCCTCCCTATACTGCACTTCACTTCACTTCACACAATATTGAAGGACAGGCGTAGATGCAGCGGTATTCGGGTGACATGACTTGGTATTTGGCTGAGGGTTTTTTTATAAACAACGAATTCACAGATGACTTTCAGTGTTGGGTCCGTATTTGTAAAGCCTTCTTTCGTTATTTTGCGGTAGGCCAAAGAAATTTACGGATATCGGGCAAGACGCCCGGTGAAACTGATAACATTTCCTTTGAAAGGGTGGAAAAGTTCAAGGGTGTTTGAGAATAGGGTGCTCAGGAGAATATTTGGACAAGAAATGTGGTAACTACATAACGAGGAGCTTTATGATCTGTACTGCTCACCAAATATTTTCGGGTGATCAAATAGAAAAGACTGAAATTTTTATGATATGGAGCACGTATGGGGAGAGCAGAGGTGCATACAGGGTTTTGGTGGGGAAATCTGAGGGAAAGAGACTACTTGGAAGAACCAGGCGTAGATGAAATTTAATACGAAAATAGATATTCAGACGGCAGGATAGGGGCATGGAGTGGACTGGTCTGGTTCGGGATAGAGACAGACGGCGGGCTTTTGTAAAAGCGGTAATGAAACTTCGGTTTCCATAAAATGCGGGGAATTTCTTGACTAGATGAGACCCGGTTAGAATCTCAAGAAGGACTCTGCTCCATAGAGTAAACAAGTATTACTTTATACAAATTTCTATTCCGTGTAGCTTATTGTTACAGTTCAAAAGTAACTGTCTTTCCAGAAAGTTTCAATTCCCCAAAGTTAGTTATTTTTCGGGAAGTTCAATCTTTTAAATTCTCTCCAAAGTTTCAACGATCCCAATTCCATTAACGATACAGAAATGTATTTAAAAACGTAATATTGTGGTGCGTTCTCGTAACCACTGTTGTTATGCAAACACTAAAATAACTGCGTATTCCAAGTCTCTATTCTTGCCTTAGTCATCCGGCATGCAAAGCGCATGCGCCGTATTACATGAATATTTTCATCGGTGTGCCGTATGGTTCTACCATATTTTTCCACATTATCTCGTGAACGGCGCGATTATCAGAAAAGAACAACTAACATAAAATTGTATTCTGGTTTTCTCTTCAATATCTGTCTGAAATACTTCTCATTCTACGAACATTTCACAGAGATGTTGTCAATAATCTACGTAGGTCTTCGTGTAAACCACCAATTTTGTACGTTTTAATACAATTTGATTTTAATCGAAAGAATTTTTTTTTAAATTTTCCAATATCAAATTGCATGAAAAACCATCCAATGGGAGCCAAGTTGTTCCATGCGGACGGACAGACAAACAGATATGACGAAGCCAATATTCTCTTTTCGCAATATGGCAAAAGTACTTAAAAAGCTCAAGGTTAATTAATGTAGGTAACGTAAGATGAGACAAATAAAAGTACGGAAAAGAATGGGCAGCACATGTGAGAAGAGTGAAGAATGATAGAGCAATTAAATACACATCTCGAGATATAAGGAACTTCGGAAAACCTATAAGAACATCGTCGGATTGGCGGCGAGGCACTAAAGGGGTCACGCAATTCAGAAATTCTGCAGTTGTTCTGGAGGCAGACGTAGACAAATTTCTTTCATAATGAAGTCTGTTATTTGTCAGTTGTTAATCGCTCTTCGCAAAATTGCGAAAAGGGTCTATTAGCTTTTTCATGTCTGTCTGTCTGTCTGTCTCTCTGTCTGTACTTCTTTCCTTCTGCATAAAACAACTCGGATCCAAACGGACGGATTTTAATTAAATTCGGTATTTTGCTATTTGTCCAAAATCTGTTTAGAAAATGCAAGTGTCATTAAAACCGGACAATAATAAAGGGCAGTTTACATGAAGACCGATATACATTCTAATCATATCTCACTCAGTTCTTCTTAGAATGGGAAATACTTTGGGCATACTTTGTAGAGGGACAAAACAAACATTTTATGTTCAATAACTTTTTTCGAAAATCGTGACTTTTATAAGATAATGTGGAAAAAATTTAGAGCCGGGCAGGTCACACATGACAATATGGCGAATGAGCATTGCATGCTGGACACCAAAGTCTACACACACACACACACACACACACACACACACCACACACACACACACACACACACACACACACACACACACACCACACACACACACACACACACACACACACACACACACACACACACACACACACACAAAA
>Ga0131853_10011703_pt1 | contig 16076 bp, 16 predicted proteins | sample TergutLab28metaG_FD_92764 | JGI IMG/M metagenome (GOLD analysis project Ga0131853, IMG submission 92764) | Labiotermes labralis P1 segment gut microbial communities from Petit-Saut dam, French Guiana - Lab288 P1 (version 2) (version 2) | ecosystem: Host-associated > Arthropoda: Insects >...
GGCCACTGGGGGAAATATCGTCAAAATCAAATCCAAGATCATTAAACTTATCCACAATGCCTGGAGCCACAAGATGCTCAGCAAGCTCTCCAAAACTGTTGCCTAAATTCCCTATTTCACGGGAAGTTTTCTCTATTTGCAGGGCGGCTTCTTCTATTTGCAGGTCAGTTTTTTTCTGTCTTTCTGCAACCTCTTTAACTATTCGGTCAGTTTCTTTCTGTTGCTCTCTGTTTTCCATAAGAGCTGCCCAGACTTTTTCAAAGGTTAGAGGTTCGTTTTGTAATTCAGGCATATGATACTTCTCCTATTATGGCTGATACACATTTCGTATTTTTTCTTTTCCAGGGAGACGGTATATAGTGAAATCTTTGTCCAGGCTAATGATTTCCCTTATCCCTGTTTTTTCAGCAGCTACAGCCAAAGTAACATCAGCAAAATCCATGGGCAGATCTGCGTACTTTTCAGTCAGCTCTGCAATTCGGGGCAAATCATTCTGGTTAATATCACAGATGATCACTCCCTGCTGCATTGCCCATTCATAAAAATCCTTTTGGGCTTTTACATTGGCGCTTAAAAAGTAGGAAACTTCGGTAAAAACAGCGAGAGTGCTTATAAAAAGGTATTCATGTTTTGCCAAAAAATCCAGAACTTTTTTATGATGATTATCACCGCTATGGAACAAGGCAACAAGAGGGCCTGTATCAATAAGAATTCTGTCGTGCACGAAGTTTCTCCTTAATGCGTTGTTTGTAGGTGGTAGAAAGATCTCCATCACCTAAACTATACTTGCCAAAATATGGTAAGCCCAAAGTATATGAATCTGGCCTGTTTTCTTCTTTTTCATAATACATTTCCAGAGCCTCAATGATAATTTCTGACTTGGTTTTGTTTTTATACTTTGCCAGAATAATAAGCTTATTCCTTGTCTCTTTAGGGAGTCTGGCAGTGGTAATAACCTCATTTTTACTGTGATTTGTTTTTATATCTGTCATATTACAAATTGTATTACAAGAAGAGAGTAATGTCAAGATATTTTTCAAAAAAATGGAGATTTAATGCGTAGGCACTTTGGCAAATCATATTAATAGTATAAAATAATGGTGCGTTAACTGAATAATTTACCGTTGAATCTTTGCTTCAATTTTAATAATATTACATAGATAACAAATCGCAATGGGGTAATAAATGGGTATTAGGGTAAGATATGCTCCTTCTCCAACTGGGCTTCAGCATATTGGAGGTGTCAGGACAGCATTGTTTAATTATTTTTTCGCAAAATCTCGTGGCGGAGAATTTATTCTCCGTATTGAAGACACAGACAGGGAAAGATATAGCGAAAATGCGTTGACTGATCTTAATAATACGTTTAACTGGTTAGGGATCGAAGTGGATGAAGGCCCGGATAAAGGCGGCGAATATGGTCCCTATGTGCAGTCAGAAAGGACGGAGCTTTACAGAGAACACGCAAGAAGGCTGGTTGAAAGCGGGAACGCGTATTATTGCTATTGTTCACAGGAAAGACTTGAGAAATTGCGCGAAAAACAGGCAAACGAAAAGCAGGATTTTGGCTATGACAGAAAATGCAGAGAAATTTCTGTATCAGAAGCAGACGAGCATAAAAGAGACAGCACAAAACCTGTAATAAGACTCAAGATACCTCTTGAAGGGGAAACTGTTTTTCACGATTATCTTCTCGGAGAAATAAAAAAGAAAAATATTGATATAAATCCCGACCCTGTGCTTTTGAAGTCCGACAGTTATCCGACATATCACCTTGCAAATGTTATTGATGACCATTTTATGAATATAACGCATATTCTGAGGGCGCAGGAGTGGCTCCCTTCATGCCCGCTTCATATTGTTCTTTATAATGCTTTTGGCTGGAAACAGCCTCAGTATTGCCACCTTCCAATGGTAATGGGTTCCAATGGACAAAAACTTTCAAAAAGAGATGGCGCAACAGCAGTAAGGGAGTTTGTTGAAAAAGGGTATCTCAAAGAAGCGATTATAAATCATGTTTCGCTGATTGGGTGGTCGTATGATGATTCACGGGAGTTTTTTACAAAAGAAGAACTTGAAAAATTATTTACATTGGATAAACTAAATAAAGCGCCTGGGGTTTTTGATTATAAAAAACTTGATTGGTTTAATGGCCACTATATAAGACAGAAAAGCAATGAGGAACTTAAAGAGTTGCTTATCCCGTATCTTGTAAAATATGGATTTGTTGAGCCTGAAAAGTTGACCGAAATGGCAGGTTTTATTGATGAAATCGTTTCCCTTACAAGGGACAGGCTTAAAGTGCTTTCAGATATAAAAGAACTTACATGGTTTTTCTTTAAGGAAGTAGATAGTTATGCGCCAGAAGAAATTATCCCCAAAAAACTTGATGCAGCAAAAACAAGAGAGATTCTTGAAGTTGTAAAAAAACATCTTCCGGATGTTTTTAGCAAACCAGAAGAAAAGGTAGAGGAATTGTTTAAATCTCTTGCAGAGAGTATTGGAGTAAAACTTGGCGATTTTATTATGCCGCTGAGGGTTACTGTAACCGGAAGTAATGTTTCTCCCCCCATAATTGGTTCCTTAAAACTGCTTGGTATTGAAAAAGCAGCAGCCCGCATAGACAGGGTTATAAATATTTTAAATGATGAGGTTGGTAATAATGAGTAATGGTTTGACAATGGACACGCTTGTATCGTTATGCAAAAGAAGAGGATTTGTTTTTCAGTCCAGCGAAATTTACGGAGGTCTTTCATCTGCATGGGATTACGGGCCACTTGGAGTTGAACTTAAGAAAAATATACAGGAGTTCTGGTGGAAAGAGATGACCAGGGTTCAGGAAAATATTGTAGGGCTTGATGCTGCAATCATGATGCACCCAAGGGTTTGGGAAGCATCCGGTCATGTGGAGAATTTTACAGATCCACTTGTGGATTGTAAAGGTTGTAAGCAGAGATTCAGGGAAGACAAACTACCGGCAGAAAATGTTGCTTCCAAAAAGTGTCCTGAGTGCGGAGGAGAACTTACAGAATCAAGAAAATTTAATCTTATGTTCAAAACATTTATGGGGCCTGTTGAGGAAGGTGGTAATCTTGTTTATCTTCGCCCGGAGACAGCGCAGGGGATATATGTAAATTTTAAAAATGTTACGCAGACAAGCAGGGTGAAATTTCCGTTTGGTATTGCGCAGGTTGGGAAAGCATTCAGAAATGAGATAACTACCAAAAATTTTATATTCAGAACTTGCGAGTTTGAGCAGTTGGAAATGCAGTATTTTATTTCGCCTGACGAAGATGATAAATGGTTTGAGTATTGGAAAAAAGAACGATGGGATTATTATAAAAAACTTGGAATTAGACAGGATAAGCTGAGGTTTCATCAGCATGGCCCCGGAGAGCTTGCGCATTATGCAAAAGTTGCTTATGACATTGAGTATGAATTTCCAATGGGGTGGCAGGAGCTCGAAGGTATCCATAACAGGACAGATTATGATCTTTCACGCCATACAGAATTTTCAGGCAAGGACTTGTCATACCTTGATGAAACGACAAATAAAAGATTTATCCCTTATATTATTGAAACATCAGCAGGGCTTACAAGGACTGTTCTTGCGGTTCTTTCAGATGCTTATGAAGAGCAAAAAGTGGAGGAGGGCGACACAAGGGTTGTAATGCATTTTCATCCTGCTATTGCGCCTGTAAAACTTGGTGTTTTTCCTCTTGTGAAAAAAGATGGGCTTGCAGAGATTGCGCAGAATATAGAAAAGGATCTTAGGGAAGATTTCACGACTTTTTATGATCATGGCGGAGCTATCGGGAGAAGATACAGACGGCAGGACGAAGCAGGGACTCCGTATTGCATCACAATAGATTTTCAGACTAAGGAAGATAATACAGTAACTTTGCGCTACAGGGATTCCATGGAACAGGTAAGGGTAAAAATCGCAGAAATTCCTGACTTTATTAAAAAAGCAGACAAAGAATACAGGAGAGAGTAAAATGAATCAGGTTTTATCGTTACTTCACGAAAGGGGTTTTGTAAAGCAGTGTACAGATATAGACCTTCTTGATAAAAAACTTTCAAGTGGTCAGCTTACATTTTATTGCGGATTTGATCCAACAGGGCCAAGTCTTCACGCAGGGCACCTTGTTCCGCTTTTCGCAATGGCACATTTAAGCAAGGCAGGCCACAAGGCTATAGCTCTTGTAGGGGGAGGAACTGCAAGGATCGGAGACCCTTCCGGAAAAATAGAGATGAGGAAAATTATCTCTTATGAAGAAGTTAAATCTAATGCTGGAAAAATAAAAAAGCAAATAGAAAAATTTATAGATTTTAGCGAGAATAAAGCAATGCTTGTTGACAATGCAGACTGGCTTGCGAATTTAAATTATATAGATTTTTTGCGGGAGATTGGCAGCCATTTTTCTGTAAACAGAATGTTGAGTTTTGAAGCATATAAGCATAGGCTTGAGCATGGGTTGTCTTTTATTGAATTTAACTATCAGCTTTTACAATCTTACGATTATCTTATATTAAGAAGAAATTATAACTGCGAGCTTCAACTGGGCGGAGATGACCAGTGGGGAAATATTGTTGCAGGTGCAGACCTTATCAGAAGAATTGACAGCAAAGAGGTTATAGGGCTTACTTTCCCTCTTGTTACAAGATCTGATGGGAAGAAAATGGGGAAGACAGAGCAAGGCGCTTTGTTTCTTGATCCCAATGTTGTTACTCCGTATGATTTTTTTCAGTACTGGAGAAATGTCGCAGATGCTGATGTTGAAAAATTTCTTTATCTTTATACATTTTTGCCTGGAGAAGAGATTCGGGAACTTGGAAAGCTTAAAGATCAGGAAGTGAACAGGGCTAAGGAAATTCTTGCTTATGAGATAACGAAAATAATTCATGGCGAAGAAGAGGCGGAAAAAGCTAAGGAAGCAGCACGGACTGCGTTCGGGGGCTCTGCGGATGGAGATAAGTCTTCGATTTCTTCGATTGAAATTTCCAAGTCAGAAATAAATAACGGAATCAATGTTGTTGATCTTTTCGCAAAAACAACTTTATGCAGTTCAAAAGCAGAGGCCAGAAGACTTATAACTCAGGGCGGAGCAGAAGTATCAGAAGAAAAAATATCTGATGTAGATGCAGTGATTGGCTCTTCCTTTATCAAGGATGGGGAGATTATGTTAAAGGCTGGGAAAAAAAGATACTTTAGGATTATTGTTAAATAATATACATTATGATTGATAATTTAATAGATTTTGCATTTCAATTTTTTAAAATAGAGAATGAAGTTCTTGCAAGAAGCGTCGTGAACATGGTGCTTAAATTTTTTGCTCCTTTGATGTTTTTGATCGCGTTTTACAAAATGGTAATGATTTATATTTACCGTATACTTGCAAGAAAACGTTTAGCTAATAATAAAAAATTCAGAATAGTTTTTTGGATAAGAATTGGTTTAAGAATATTCTTTGTATCATTATTTTTTATAATTGTAAGAATTTTGACTGGAGAAAATTTAGTAGACTATCTAAGAGTATTATTTAGTGTAGTTAACCAACCTTTCTTTGTATCGGGAAATAATTCAATATCTATTTTGACTCTGATCATGATAATTCCAATATATTATTTGTCGACATGGGTAGGGAAGATCACATATAAAGTGTTTGATGCTTCTTCTTTTACTTCCAGTAATGTAAAACAATCAGATGTAAATAATGTTTATCTTGGCAATTTAAATATGTTTGTAAAGCCAGGCACTAGTAAAACAATTGCAGCTGCAAAAGTATTAAAATATTGTATTATTGTTTTTGTATTCATTATAGGATTATCGTTAATAGGGATCAATCTTTCTTCTATTGCTGTGTTGCTTGGAGTTTTGGGTATTGGTCTTGGGTTTGGTCTCCAAAACCTTGTTGCAAATATTTTCGCTGGTTTTGTTATTATGCTTACAAAAGTTATAAAGGAAGGGGATTTTATAAATGTAAAGGGAGACAGGGGTACTGTCACAAAAATAAATTCTGTTTCATCGATTGTAACAACGCGACTTAATGAAACTATTATAGTTCCGAATTCTGTTCTTATTTCAGATGTTATATATAATGAAAGTTATGAAGACCGAAGTGTAGTAATAGAAAATAGTGTTGTTGTTTCTTATGATTCAGATATAGATTTTGTTAGATCATTATTGATTGATATAGCAAAAAGGAGTCCGTATTCAAAAAAGCATGATGAACCAGACCCACGTATTCTTAAATTTGACAGAGCAGGTATTGAAATGGTTTTACTCTCAACAATAAATGAGGTTGTTGAAAGAGGTCCAGCCAGAGCCTGGCTCAATCTTGAAATATGGCGGGAATTTAAGAAAAACAATATTACAATTCCTGTATCGCAAATGGATGTAAATGTAAAAGCAGAGGAGGAAAAACTGTGAGTTTGATACTTCCGGATTATAATCTTTTTTATCTATGGCTTTCTCTTATTGCTATTTTTATTGTAATTGAAGTAGTATCGTTTAGTCTTACAACACTATGGTTTGCTTTTGGCTCTTTTATTTCAATGATATGCGCGTATGCAAACTCTTCTATTATTGTGCAGATAGTTGTATTTTTATCTGTTTCAATATTGTCAGCAGCTTTTGCAAGGCCTATTGCTATAAAATATCTTAGGGTTGGGAAATATAAAACTAATACAGACAGTCTTATTGGGGAAGTCGGGGTTGTAATAAAAACAATTCAGGATGTATCTCCGGGTCATGTAAAAGTCAGGGGGCAGGAATGGTCTGCTGATTCTGTTGCTGGCGAGATTATTGAAGTTGGAGAAAAAGTGGAAATTGTTGCCATCAAAGGTGTAAAATTAATTGTAAACAGAGTATCTTAATTAAAAGGAGCAGTTATGACATTACTTATTGTTATATTAACGATATTGGTTATTTTTATTGTTACCAATATAAGGATAGTTCCGCAGGCGCATGTTTTTGTAATTGAACGACTTGGCGCTTATCTTTCCACATGGAGGGTAGGGCTTCATTTTAAATTGCCTGTGATTGACAGAATAGCAAAAAAAGTTTCTTTAAAAGAAAAAGTAATTGATTTTGATCCGCAGCCTGTAATAACAAAAGATAATGTTACAATGCAGATTGACACTGTTGTCTATTATCAGATTACAGATGCAAAGTTGTTTACGTATGGTATTGAGCAGCCTATTGTTGCTATAGAAAATCTTACAGCAACTACGCTAAGAAATATAATAGGAGATCTTGAGCTTGATGAAACATTAACTTCGAGAGATGTTATCAATACAAGGATGAGAACAATACTTGATGACGCTACAGATGCATGGGGAATAAAAGTTAACCGTGTTGAAGTAAAAAATATTATGCCGCCGAAAGATATTCAGGAAGCTATGGAAAAACAGATGCGCGCGGAAAGGGAAAGAAGGGAAGCAATTCTTCGAGCAGAAGGTGAAAAAAAATCTGCTATTCTTGTTGCGGAAGGGCAAAAAGAGGCTACGATTCTTAGTTCAGAAGCTGACAGAATGGCTGCGATAAGGAGAGCAGAAGGTGAGGCAGAAGCAATACTAAAAGTTCAGGAAGCAACTGCGAGGGGATTGAAAATGATAAGGGAATCAGAACCCAACAGTCAGGTTATTGCGCTCCAAAGTCTTGAAGCATTGGTAAAGGTTGCTGATGGCCAGGCTACAAAAATTATTATTCCTTCTGATATTCAAAATATTGCGGGCCTGGTTACTTCGATAAGTGAAATGATTAAAGATCCGAATAAAAAATCTCTTTCCAGCGCTTCCGAAAATCCCGGAAAAACAAAAAGCTAATACTTAGCAGTGGCAGCGCGAGGCGCTAGCCACGGACGCCAAGCGCAGCTTTCCTTGCGCGCGCAGGCGGGCAGTGTCCAATAGGGACACGCTGTCAAGCAATAAAGCCGAGGTTAGCGACACGGATGTCGCACACCGCGCCGCGACACGGATGTCGCGATAAAGCGCGGTGCCGCGGATTAAGTGTTTACTCTCTCTACATATTCTTTGGTCTCGGTGTGTACCATAATTTTTTCACCTTCTTTTATAAAAAGAGGAACTCTTACAACAAGGCCTGTCTCTATTGTTACTGGTTTTGTTGTTTTGGTAACAGTATCTCCTTTTACCCCTTCGCTTGCTTCGGTTACGGTATATACCATTTTAGGAGGAAGTTTTATATCAATAGGTTTTTCATCCCATATTACAACTTTATAAGTGTCGCCCTCGATCATAAAAAATTTCTTTTCTTCAAATCCGGGGAAAGGGACTGTAAATTGCTCAAAAGAAGCATTATCCATAAAATGGTATGTTTCACTATCTGCATAAAGATATTGGCAATTCTTTTCTGCTACAGTAGCTTCTTCAACATTGTCCTGAGTTTTCATTGTTTCTCTTAACACTTGACCTGTGACAAGATTTTTAAGTTTAAGTCTTGCAAATGCAGATCCTTTTCCAGGATTTACAAATTCCCTTTCCACTACAAGATGCGGCTCGTTTTTAATAAGTAAAAACATCCCTTTGTCGATTGCGCCCGCTTTAATCATATCAAACCTCATTATTTTCTAAGTATCTGGTCATATTACAAAAAGTTTTATAACTTGATTTATTAGTATCCAGATTGGTTTTATACCATAAATCCAAAATTAAATCAAGAAATAAGATATTATCCATGATAATTCGAGTTTGACATTTGTCCGGCGATATGCTACTATATTGGAGACAAAGGAGAATGGTAAAATGCAATTTCTAACCATAAGAGAATTCAGTAAAACACCTAAAAATGCCTTATCCAAACTTGCCCGCGATGGAAAGGCCGTCCTCACCAACAATGGGAAGCCAGCAGCAATTATGCTCACTGTTAATGCTGAAAGTTTTGAAAAGGTATTCAATCTTGTGCAAGAGCTGGAAAAGCGCACTCCTATTATCCCTACTTGCTCTCCTGCGGTGAGTGATAAAGAGCGTTCACAGGCATTTGAAAGGCTTATGAAATTCTCCAGGAAAAAAGCGCCACTTGATTTTGATTATAAAAAAGAACTCATGGAGGCGATAGATGAGCGTTTTGACAGTATTAATTGATACCAACGTACTTATAGATTTTTTAATTGACCGTGAGCCATTTACAAAAAATGCAAAAAAAATTGTTCAGAAATCACAAGATAAAGCTATCAATGCCTATTTGGCAGCTCACAGTATAACTAATATTTTTTATATTTTACGTAAAATTTACTCTGTTTCCGAAAGAAAGCAGCGTTTACTGGATTTGTGTCACTCTATTTCTGTCGTGGATATAAGATATGAATTTATTTTGAATGCATTAGCAAACAAAGATTTAGACGATGTTGAAGACTGTTTGCAGTCGGAGTGCGCTAACGCCATTAATGCTGATTATATTGTTACCCGTAATATTGAGGACTTTGCTCATTCAAAAGTACCAGTGATTCTGCCGGAGAATCTGTTGAAATTACTTAAAACTTCTGATTCCAAATAAGAAAAAGTCCTGCTGCAAGCATGGAGAAGGTAATTTAGTCATCAATATCTTCTTTCCTGATATCTCCCTTTATTCCTTCCATTGCTCTTATGAGATGTTGTTCTGTTATCCTGTCAAACTTTTTGAATACGTTATCATAATCATAAATATTTTCATTTTCTGTACAAAATAAGCGGGCAACGGAGACTCCGAGATTACAGGATATTTTTTCAAGGAGATCGGCTGAAACAAATGTTAATCCTCTTTCGATTTTGCTTAAATGCTTAGTGGATATATCTATTTTTTCTGCCAGTTGTTCTTGAGATAAATGCATTATTTTTCGATAACGCTTCAAATTTAACCCAAAAAGGAGTTTTAGTTCCATAAATTGTAGTATAAGTGGCTGGAAGTCGCAAAAAACAGTCTGAAATGCCGAAAAATTAAATAAGTAATCATAATAGGTTTTATTTTGCTTGACAAGACGCCATAATAAGCGTAATTATTGCCTGATAATGAACCTTATATGGTGATTTTTGGAATTTGGTCGGAAAAATTAAAGAATTAAAGGGAGTAAACATGAAGAAATTAATTTTTGGAATTGCCTTAGTAGCGATAGCGGTATTTTCTGGCTGCACGGCATATGACCTTGAAAGCGACTTTGCAGTTGAGCCAGTGGATGGCGGCAGGTCGGTACGGATTGTCGAATATCTTGGAACAAATACAGATGTTAGGATTCCGCCTCGTATAGGCGGCTTGCCAGTTACACATATTGGGCGTGATATATTCAGGCCGTTTTCAAACAAGCAGCTAACCAGTGTAACTATTCCCAACAGTGTTACTCATATTGGTGATGGTGCATTTGCGTTTAATCAGCTAACCAGCGTAACTATTCCCAACAGTGTTACTCATATTGGTGATGGTGCATTTATGCGTAACCAACTTAGCAGTGTAATCATTGGTAATAACGTTACTTATATCGGTGGAACTGCATTTGCGAATAATCAACTTGTCAGTGCAACTATTCCCAACAGTGTTACTTATATTGGGGTTGCTGCGTTTCGGGATAATCGACTAAGCAGCGTAGTCATTGGTAATAGGGTTGCATATGTTGGGAATTTGGCATTTGCAGATAATCAACTTGCTAGTGTAATTATTCCTAACAACATCACGCACATTGGAGAACAGGCATTTGTAAGTAATCAACTTGCCAGCGTAACTATTCCCAACAGTGTTGTGCATATCGGAGCTGGGGCATTTGCATTTAATCAGCTAACCAGTGTAACTATTCCTAACAGTGTTACTCATATTGGAGCGGGGGCGTTTTTTGGAAACCAACTTAGCAGTGTAGTCATTGGTGATAACGTTATTCATATCGGAATAAATGCATTTGCAGAAAATCAACTTACTAGTGCAACTATTTTCAGTTTTACTGTTTTTGCACTTTTAAATGAGGTTAGAAACCTTAGAGAGAAATTCCTGAAGCTAGGCAAAGACGAGACGCAAGAACCATTTGCTAGAGCAAAAGCTATATATGATCTTTCAATACTGTATGTGGAGATGGGATGGCTTGCACAAGTGCTTGAGCCGCTTGGTATGGCAAAAGCTTACTATGAAAGTTTTTTGAGAGAATAATTTTTATTTTTGGCAATATTGAGAGTAAGCATCTGAAAAGATATTTTTTCTGGTATTGTCAAAATTCGTTTATTACTTGCGCACTCTATTACAGTTTCATGTATAAGCCATTGCAATGGATTTTAGACAGGATTGCTTTTCTTTACGTTTCTCTCCCGTAATAAAAACTAATGGACTATAAAAAACTTTATGATATAATGATTTTTAAATATCAGTTTGAAAAAACATTTAGAGAGAACAAAGTTGCAGATCCATGAAGTAGAAATAGAAAAAATAATTTCCAATAGCTGCGGCCTCGGCAGGATTGATGGCAAGGCTGTTTTTATTCCACACACAATCCCGGGAGAAAAAGTAACGATAACTGTTGATCAGGAGAAAAACAATTACGTATATGGCAATGTAAAAGAAGTTTTGCTTGAATCGCCTTTCCGGGTTGTGCCCAATTGCAAATACTATTATTCCTGCGGAGGGTGTACGCTCCAGCACATAGATTATAAGATGCAGCTTGATATAAGAAAAAATCTTATTAAAGAAGCAATAGAGCGAAATGGAAAAATAACTCCTCCGGAAATAGAAGTTGTTGAAGGGCTCCCGTACAGTTACAGATGCAGGGCGCAGTTTCATAAATCGCAGGAAAGTAAACCTGGTTTTAAAAAAAGAAACAGTGAGGAAATTATTAAAATAGATTTCTGCAATATATGTAATAGCGGGTTAAATAATTTTTTGCAATCTTCCTCTTTGCTTGAAAAAGAACGTGTAACAGTTTTTGCTCCGGACAACCATTTTTATTATGATAAAAACCAAAATAATATTATAGAAGTAAAAATAAAAAATAAAATTATAAAAACAGATATCAATTGTTTTTTCCAAAGCAATATTCAAATGCTGGAGAAAGCAATTGATTTAATAATGAAGTTCACAGAAGGCAAAGTTTTTTTTGACCTTTACAGCGGGGTAGGGGTTTTTGGTTCATTTTTGTCAGAACAAGCAGAAGTTATAGTATCTGTAGAGTCTGATAAAATGGCAACCATGCTTGCAAAGGAAAATATAAAAACATCAAATAACAGGGGAGCAAAATTTTTTAGCGAGAAAGTTGAAAAATTTATAATGAGATGGAAAGAGCCGATTCCCGATACAGTTATTCTTGATCCGCCAAGAACAGGAATTTCAGCTCCAGTAAAAAAGTTTCTGACAGATAAAAAAGTTAAAAATATTATTTACCTTTCTTGTGATTATGCGACACTAGGAAGAGACTTGGGATTTTTTGCAGAAAAAAAATACTCGATTGCAAAGCTTTTTTTCCTTGATTTTTATCCCCAAACAGCTCACGCAGAATCACTTGCGGTTCTAAGCTATATGGGATAACCTTTACTTATGTTGTGTAAGAGATTTGTGTTGCTGATTATATTTCTTACCTCACTTGTTTCTCTGCATGGAGTACATGGAGCAGAAGAAGCTTCTATTTATATTAGATCTGTTTTTTCTACAGGAGGCAGGATAAGCGGTTCTGTTTTGGCAGATCCTCGCGGAGGGTTTCTTGCTTTTTCAGAAGACAGATACCTTTACAGCTTCCATAACAATGGAGAGTTTCGTTCCAGAAAAAGAGTGCCAGGCAGACCTGATCCATACCATGCGCAGGCTCTTGATGGAGTGATTTACAAATATTTTGATAACAATATTTTGAAAGCCATAAATATTAGAGGCAATATTATATGGAGCGTAAGAAAAAATAGCCCTCCTGCGTTTGCTCCTGTTGTAAATTCCATGGGGAATATTATTACTGTAACTGATAATAATATAATTTCTTATTCCTATATGGGAAGAAAAAGATGGGAAGCTGAAGTTCAGGGCAGATTTTTCTCAACCCCTTTGGCGCCTGCCAGTAACGGCATTGTATATGCCGGCATATCAGATGGAACTGTTATCGCAATCGACAACCATGGTCAAATAGTAAGGGAAGTGAAAATCTCTGCTGCAGAGATAACTGCGCTTGGCATAAGCAATAATAGAATATTTGTTTCTGACAGAGATAGCAATTTATTTGTTCTTGACCGCCAGGAATTAAGAATCATTAATTCTGTAAAATTAAGGTCTTCTGCATTGCATATAATTTCAAACAGAAGCGGCAGAGTTATTGCCGCGCTTACACAAGCAGGAAATGTGGAGCTGTTTGACAGCGCGCTTTCACCATTCCCTGTACGGATAAGGGGCGCTGGATTTACAGGCAACCCTCTTTACTTTGAGAACAGTTTTTATTTTGTAAGAGATAACGGACATATTGTAAAGTTTGATATAAACAGAAGAAGGATAGAAGAGCTTCCCTTCCCACATGAGGCTGTGTATGGTCTTCGCGCTGCTGCAAGTAACGCAAACAGGTCTGTGAAAATATCAGTACATAATAATACAATCATAATAGGCGGACTTGACTGGAATCTGTATTTTATCGAAGAGAGGAATTATAGGCGTAATCAGGATGCTCCTCGAAATTATATATTTTCCCGCAGCTCTCAAAATAATATACCGAATACAGGATTTCTTGTTTCTATTGATGAACTGTCGCAGCACGAAAATCTTGTGAACAGGGAAAGAGCTTTTGCTCTTCTGGATGAAGTTCACATCGATAGAATAACAGGAAATGATGAGAGATATATTTTATCGATTCTTGAAAGAGTTGTGTTTGCTTCTGGAAGAACACCCTCAAGAGCAAGTCCCGTGCTGAATAGCGTTGCCATACGAACCAGGACCGCATCTGTTGCAGCCAAAATAGGGACAGCAGAAACTGTAAATATGTTAAGAACTATGCTTGGTACAGAAACAAGCCCTGTTGTTGCTTCTATTATAATAGAAAAACTTGGAAAAGCAGGAAGCGACCCATTTGGGGAAACTGTAAGATTATTCGGGGCAGCATATTCAAGGTTTCCTGGTGACTTAACTATTTTTGAAAACATACTGACGGGAATAAAAAATATTAATGAGTATCAGGGATATTTTTATGAAGATGAAGGTATGAATCTCCTTTTTTTAATGCTTGATGGAACCGAAGAACGTGATTTAAAATTAAGAATAATGGATGTTATGAGAACTCTGGAACAATAAGCTGATAATAATGCGCGAGTGATTTTTATATAAATTAAGAGGGTGAAAAATTGAAAAAAGCAATTCTATTTTGTATTCCATTTATAATTTTAGCTGTATCAAATCTGGCAGCACAGGATGTTGAAGGTGTTGACAGGGAAGAGCTTGAAAGAAATATCAGAGAAGTTGAATTTATAAATTATATGGGGCCTCACACCGTTATTGAATCAAGAAGCGCTATTATGAGTATTGGCAGCGGTCTTGCAAATATAATTTCTGATGGCAATATGCAGGCTTCTGCTTCTGGCGGAAGGTATAGAGTGCTGCATCTGGTTGACCCTACAGAGCCGGATAAAATCGGAGCAGATATTTTTATTATCGAAGCTGATGCGCGGGTAGATCACATAAGAAATTTAAGGCTTATTATCGCAGCATATCTAAGTGGAATGTATGGATATAATAATCAGGATGCAATGTTTATTGCAGAACTCGTGACTCTTTACAATGCCATATATAGGGGAAATCTCGAATATTTTGGTTCAGTTTTTATAAACAAAGTAATGGTAAATCTATCAAGAGAAAATGCGGGAATAGATGTGCATTTTAGTAATTGGCCTGGAAAAACAAGACTCGTTATTCCTTTAAGAAGCATGGCAGGCGGGGCTGCTGGGCGGCCAGATCTTTTTGTTCTTGCAGACAGTGAAGTTATAGAAGACTTAAGAAGCGAAGATGATATGGGGATAGACCAGCGAAAAAGGATCGTGGAGCTTCAGGAAGAATCTGTTGAAGAAGAGAGAAGGCTTTTGGAAGAAAGAGAAGAAGCTATTGCCAGAAGAGATGATGAAGCTGCTGAAAGAGAAGCTGCTATAACACAGAGAGAGCAGGAACTTCGGCAGAGGCAGGAAGCAGGAGATATAATAGAAGAACAGGCAAATGAAGAGCAGAGAAGGCTGGATGCTGAAAGAGCTGCACTTGAGGAAGAAAGGGAACGGCTTGAGGCAGAGAGGGAGGCAGCAGAAGCCCAAAGAAGAGAAATTGAGCAAAGGGAAGATGAAATCGCAGAAGCAAGAGAGTTGATTGCCGAGGACTCAAATGTTCTCAGAGACAGGGACTCAGATGCGGATGCAGATGCAGCAAGAGATGAGTCTATAATAGCAGGGCTTGCTGCTGCCAGAAGAGCCCCTTTCCTGATGATTGAGGGCGGCAGAGATTTGTCCGGGCGTTTTATTTTTTATGACATTGCAGAAGAAAGAGCATTGATCCCAGAAGATGCTCCTATTACAGGCGCCAGGCTTTTTCTTGATATACCCGCAGGGTATGTACTGCCTGTAAGAAATGAAAGAGGAAACTTTGTTCTTGCGATACTCTCAAAAGAAGACCTTGCTCCTGTTTTGAGAAGTAACGAAGAAATCCATGGTCAAACTTTCCTGCTTTTTTTGGATAATAAAATATATTGTGTTGTCAGGCAGGGCGGAAGATTCGTGATAGGGAGATACTCTACTGAACTTAGGCTGGAAGCATCATCGGATATCGAAGCTCTTCCGGATACTTTTATTACATCAAGTGGCAACTTTATTCTTTTCCAGAACAGGGAAGGGGTAATTGCTGTTGTAGATAGAAATACGCTTAGGCCTGTATCAAACTGATGCGCTGGGCAAAGTAACTTGGCATGAACTAAACTTATTCGCGAACTTTTGCCAGAATTTCAGGATTGTTGGCAACATAATCCAGAACATCTGCCATTATGCCAGTATACCCTTTGCCCAGTGCTTTGTACTTTGAGAGGCAGGCTAAGCTAATGCGGATAGTGACAGCTGGTTTCTTTGCTTTCATATTTTGCCGGAGCTCTCGCGCCTTTGCAGCGAATTCAGCA
>Ga0131853_10011704_pt1 | contig 16075 bp, 6 predicted proteins | sample TergutLab28metaG_FD_92764 | JGI IMG/M metagenome (GOLD analysis project Ga0131853, IMG submission 92764) | Labiotermes labralis P1 segment gut microbial communities from Petit-Saut dam, French Guiana - Lab288 P1 (version 2) (version 2) | ecosystem: Host-associated > Arthropoda: Insects >...
TAGGGTCTTGGTGGGGAAACCGGAGAGAAAGAGACCACTGGGGAGACCTAGGCGTAGATGGGTGGATAATATTAGGATGGATCTCCAGGAGGTGGGATGTGGGTATATGGACTGGATTGGGCTAGCCCAGGATAGAGAAAGGTGGCGGACGCTTGTGAGTGCGGTAGTGAACCTTCGCGTTCCGTGAAATGCGGGGAATTTCTTGACTAGATGCAAACCAATTAGCTTCTCTAGAAGGACTCTGCACCATGGAGTAAGTAAGTATGTACCTTATACCCTCACATGTTAAAATTCTGTACCATATTATTATTATTATTTTCATAAATGTGAACGAACATCTCAATGTGGCCTCTGGACTAATATATGCAGACATGTTGCATTTACGTGGTGCGTTCAAGTTGTAAGGTCTCCTAATTTTTTTCTCGGGAATGGAAGTAGGTAGAAACGTTAAAGTTGTTGGAGATGACGTGGCAGTTCTTTAGGTTGGGTGAGACTAAATGGCAACACTGTCCTACCCATTGAATGCTTGTGAGGTCGTTGAGTGACAGTAGTGTTTTAGATACTGAAAATGGCGACGTTTACATTCGAAGAACAGCGTGTGATTATCCGATTCCTCCACTTGCATGGCATGAAACCCATCGAAATTCATCAACAGTTGAGTGAGACATGCAATGATGGCGTTATGGATGTGAAAAATGTGCGTTCGTGGGTACAACAGTTCAAAGAAGGCCGAACGCAGAGACTTTCCGCATTTTCAGGTCGTCATTCAAGATGGTGTCCACAGATCCAACGGATATGCCGGCATTGGCCGCTGTCTGTTTCACAGTCAAGCAGCGGTCTTCCATAACCATTTGTTCCACTCGCGCAATCATGCCTTCAGATCGGCTAGTGCGTGGCCAAGGCTCCTTCGGTTTGTTTTCACACGACGTTCGGCCTTCTTTAAACTGTCGTATACACGAACGCACATTTTTCACGTCCATAACGCCATCATTGCATGTCTCACCCAATTGTTGATGAATTTCGATGGGTTTCATGCCACGCAAGTGGAGGAATCGGATAATCACGCGCTGTTCTTCGAATGTAAACGTCGCCATTTTCAGTATCTAAAACACTGCTGACACTCAAGGACGTCACAAGCATTCAATGGGTAGGGCAGTGTTGCCATTTGGTCTCACCCAACCTAAAGAACTGCCACGTCATCTCCAACAACTTTAACGTTTCTACCTACTTACATTCCCGAGAAAAAAATTAGGAGACGTTACAACTTGAATGCACCACGTAGTATATTTGAACTAGAAATATCTGGAAAAGCTTGATAATGGCTGACATCAGCCATAACATGTAGCGTTGGGTTATTTAATTTATAGCGTTTCTTCAACACTAAACAATGCAGTTCATTCGCAATCCCCAATCCATGAACAAATTTCTCAATTTTTGAGGTTATTGACTTCAAAAACCGTAATATGTAAAACCAGCAATGCGTAAATGGGGCACACGGTGGCGCAGTCGGTTGAGGCACTGCACTACAAGCCGGAAGGTCGCGGGTTCGATTCCCAATGGTGTCATTGGAGTTTTTCATTGACGTAATCCTTCACCGGCCGTACTATGGCCCTGGGGCTGCCTCATCCTCCAACAGAAATGATTACCATGAATATTTCCTGGGGGGTGAAAGCGGCCGGTGTGTAGGGCTGACAACCTTGCCACCTTCATGTGCCGAATGTCTTGAAATCTGGGAGCCTTATCCTTCTGGAAACTTCAGGGTCTGTCCAGGCCTGTAATGGGATTGCTTTGCTTTCCTTAACAATGCGTAATTAAGCTGCAGCTTCTTGCAAAATATTATCATCATCCAATCAGCACATCACCCTGTACCACACCTCTTATCTAAAAATTGCTTACAGTATAGAACTTTCAACTTGACTCCATTCAAGAATATACAGTGCATTCGGAAAGTCGCTGCGCCCTTAGGCTACGGTAGAGTCCAGTTGAAATGTGATGGCAGCCAGTGACACATGGGAGGGGAAGTTCAGAAAGTCGCTGTGCACTTATAAAAGGTGTTGGAAATGATGTCCACAAGCATCTTTACAGGCCTGAAATTTCCCTCCCATGTGTCAACACATGCCATCACGTTTCAACTGGACTCTACCATAGCCTAAGTGCACAGCGACTTTCCGAACACACTGTATAAAGCCTGAGCTTCCTCCAGCACACTCTCCATCTATCAGCGGTTACCTCAGTGACAGCTGTTCAAAACCAACAATTTTCCCAGAGAAGAATTCTCTTACCTAGTTTCAACAAAGTTGCATTATAACTGACGCATAGACCCTAATTACCCTTCAGTATGAAATGGTTAGCTGTAACAAGGATATCTCATCCATTTTCAAACAAATTACAGCGCAATAATTCTTATTGATGGCCCATTGCTGCTGAAACACAATGTAAGCAAATTCCCAACATACATATAATAACCATCCTCAGTTGTGTTTGACAGCGTCTTGTTTCCTTATGAAACAGTTAATACAGATATTGACGCGGTGGCTTGCGGAACTGGAATTTTTTAAATTTTCAACGTACTGTCTTGTGTCAAAGAAATGCAACAGGATGCTCTGAGTAAATATAAAGGTAATGATTAGGACTGTACGCATCTTCCCTGGAGATCGTGTCAGGGTGCCTATCCATACGTTGACGTCTCTCTTCGCAGCTGTATGTCGTTACATTGCAGAACATTGCCATCTCTGTAGTTCATAAAATGTTGGTTTGATTTCTCAATCTGTAGCTTCAGTATGCTGATGAATGTGCTGTGTGCACAGTCTCGCATTAAACTCCAAATAGAATAAAAGTTTTTCAAGCAAATGTTAGTTGCAGATCATAGTAGAATCTGTATTTTGTGCCATTTACCAGGTGCCATATGATAAGGTGTTTTTGATGAAACTGGTAAGTTTGAGATTCACGTATGTGTCGGAGTGATATCAGCAAAAATAAAATTTCGGACCTTTTCATATGAGGGCTGTCCGGAAAGTATCCAGCCAATTTGAATATTTCAAGAACCGGTCGAATGGCCTTGATGCAACTTGGCAGCCATTCAGAGGAGACCTTACTGTGAGTCCATGAACAGTCACTGTCCCATGGGGCTAGTCAGTCAGCAGTGAGACGCCGTCGACTGAGCTTGCGTACTGTGTGACCGTTGCGTTCACAATGAGCGAGTGAGCAGATCAACTTCATCACAACACTGCGCCTGCCCATTCTACAGCTCTTGGGCAGGCTTTTGTGGCAAAACATCACATCACCCATGTCTTTCAGCCCCCTTACAGCCCAGTTTTGGCTCCCTGTGACCTCTGGCTTTTCCCAAAGCTAATATCGCCATTGACAGAGACGAGATTTGTGAATGTAACGGTCACTTGGTACACAAGCTCAGTCAATGCGTCTCACTGCCGACTGACTAGCCCCACGGGAGAGTGACTGTTCATGGATGCGCAGTAAGGTCTTCTCTGACTGGCTGCCAAGTTACGTCAAGGCCACACGAACGGTTCTCGAGATATTCAAAATGGCTGGGTACTTTCCGGACAGCCCTCCTATATACTTGCAGTCCCAGGCTGCACTGAAGTTTACTCAGTAATATCAGAGAGGTAATGTACATCCCTACCAAGTATCTGCTAATTTTATTCACTTTGCGCAAAGAAGATGTGAATAACTAGAGATTTAAATACCTAGAACCAGTATATCTGCTTTCTAGTTGAATATTTACCTAACAACGAATTCTGCGTTTGTTTGTTGTTGTAGCGAAGTTACTGCCATTCTCACAGTTGGCAACACTACTGGAAATGAACGCAGATACGGCCAGTCTTCTGCGGATAGTGCAACAGGTGGCAGTACTGGTACAAGGTAACTGGGTCGTGCGGAGTGACGTCCTGTACCCGAAGGACACATCCAGCAACATCAGTGGTGTTCCTGCAGAGCTCATGTGTCGTGGCAGGGACTACATTGTAAGTTTGAAAGAAATTCTTATATTGTGCAACTGTCTGTGTATGGTAAGGTGTGGCTCTCAAGCCTGGTATTGGTGGGCGTTTTCTGGTTCATTAACTCATGTCTTTGTTGGCCCAGTTTTTGCTTTTTCTTTGACAGGTCAGCCCAAGAATTACCTAGACAGTTGTGGACATGTTGTTGTTATCTCTCTCAGAATTTCGGAATCAGTGCTCTGCGCCCGATTTACTGCTGTTTGACTTAATTTGGAGACTATTCATTTCAGGGTTTTGATGCTAGATGGGAATGTAATGAAAATACCAGCGACGGTCACAGTTTCGTTCGGAAAGGGCTGATCCTCTCCCACATGTTAAAATCCATTGTCACATTTCCATTCCTCATGTTCTTGGGGGTCCTGTGCTGTTTGATTGCAGTATAGGATACACTGTCATTGCTGATTCTGTTACGATTTCCCCTCAGTCTGCTTAGAAAAATAGTGGAATGGTGCCTTAGGCCAGGGCTGGCCAACTTCAACCCAGAGGAGGACCACACAATTCTTTCATGACTCACCTGTTGGTCACACATTTGTATGCGTATATTGATTTTGTGTGCTTTCTTCTGGGTAATTCTCCAGTGTCTGAATTTTGTATGCCAACATTTCGGAACACTCTATCTGTTCCATCTTCATAGGCAGATAGTTATGAAGAAGGATTAGATTTGAGAATGTCGGGAGTATTTATACAGGAAAAGGTTTGTCTCGAAAATGGCCTGAGCCAATAGGAAGGAGGGAGACAGGGAAGGGGTGGGTCCGAGTAGAGAAACAGGTTGTGGATGGTAACGACCCAAATGGAGGCCACAGGAGCATATGTGAAGGAGATAGGGCGCGTGTCGGGGTGACCTACATGTGGGTCGTTACCCTCCACAACCTGTTTCTGTACTTGGACCAGCTGCTACCCTGTCACCCCCTTCCTATTGGCTCAGGCTATTTTTGAGTCGAACCTTTTCCCATATAAATGTGCCCAACATTCTAAAACCTAGTAATCCTTCATACCTACCCGCCTACGAAGATGGAACAGAGTGTTCCAAAACATCGGCGTACAAAATTCAGATGCCAGGGAATTACCCAGAAGAAAGCGTACAACATTCAGAACATGGTGAAAGTTTGGAATCAAGAATATGTTGATTAAATTACCTAGAAGGTCTTTATTTACAAGTGATAAGTAATGCTAAAACATAGTTAAATGACAAGGCAGTAGGCTGTATTAAATGACAAGGCAGTAGGCTGTATTAAACTCAGTAAAATGCAATTAACAATTGGTTTACTGTGTGCTCTCTTAGAGGTGACAATTTTCAGTTTCCAAACACTTTTTTGCTAGTAAAGTTTCCATATTACATTCCGTAGACAGATCATGTTTGTTAAATTGTATTACTGAAACATTCCAGGAGACCGAGGGCCGCGAATACTCTCTTTGAGGCCTGCATGTTGCCCAGCCGTGCCTTAGGCCGTAACCATTTCCTTCCACATTCCCAGCTTATCATGCACACTCATCCTTCCATCTCATCTCACACAGCACTCGTACTCGAGAGACTACTTGTCAGTAGATTAAGAATGTGAACAAAAGTGAAAGTGTGTTGTTTGCAGTTCCATGCACTTCGTAGCCCACGTGTGCATGTGCGCGTGTGTGTACGTGCACCTTTGTTTCAGATATAAGTGCACTGTCAGAGTTAACCATGCCCAGTACACATTTTTCGTTGTAATTAGCTGTATAGTCACCATATATAAACTCATTCTGTAGAACCTTTCTGGATTTTATTGGTATACATTTGGATATAGTTTTTTCTGAAGTCCAAGTTATGGCTTGTGGTCTGTTCTGGAAATGGAGCAGGCACTTCACCCCTCCATGCAAAAAAATAGTGGTAGTCATCGACCAGATTATATGGTGTCATTCTGTAGATGTCCACAAACTGAGATGCATGTGTATGTGTTATGTCATGTTCCATTTCTGTGAACTTGTAGGGTTTTCATCAAGGTTTAAATTTATTTTGTGTCACGCAGTGGCACAGTTGGTTGAGGCACTGTGCTACAAGCTGGAAGGTTGTGGGTTCGATTCCCAGTGGTGTCATCAAATTTTTCATCAACATAATCCTTCCGGCCGCACTGTGGCGCTGGGGTCAACTCAGCCTCTAACATAAATGATTACCAGGAATATTTCCTGTGGAGTAAAGGCAGCCAGTGCGAGGGCTGACTACCTTACCACCTTCATGTGCCAATTGTCTTGAAATCTGGGAGCCTCAACCTCCTGGAACCCTCAGTGCCTGTCCAGGCCTGTAATTGGATTGCTGTACCATTAAATTCATTTTAAGCCTTTTACAAAGCAGTCATTGTATTGGACTAACATGGGTCAGCAGTAAATCTGCCTTGTAGGTGTTGTTCTCTGAGTGTCAACTCTTCTCCCCCATGACTAAATTTATGCCCTATGTATTGTTCACTTATAGTATTAGAGAAATACAGATTTTTGACCTGTGTGAAATTTGGGTTGTCACAACAGTGAGTATAAAATTCTTGTCCTGGAGGAACTCACCTCTTCTGTGTTCGCAGTACGCTGATTGCTTTAGTGGTACTTGGTCTGCCCATAATCAACGTTGGTTCCTTCATTGCAGTAGCATTTCTTGCAAGTGGATGATGCTCGTACAGTAAACGTAGTGTATGATGGTATACAGTTCATCACTCAGACAAAAGGGAAGAAGAAAACTACAAGTATTGTAGCGTAATTATACAAATTTACGTTTCAGCTCTACTTGTTCACTCAAAATCGGTACGTGGATCGACGGAGCATGTCGAGTTTGATCAGGTTACCATCAGATGAGATTAAGGAGATCCTGGAACAGATCTCAACATTACGGGTCAAGAAGGGGTGGGAGTTGCGGCTTCCGTTCGACAAGGAGTTCGTTAGTCGGTGAGTTTACTGAGTAGCGCTGTGTTCAGTAGTCGTGTAGAACGGACGGTCACTGTAGAAGGTAAAGTTTTTCCTGTGCATCATTGAGTGCCATGCTGCGAAGACGTGCGGGAATGGTGGTATTGCTCCATGCATTCTTCACTTTAGTACTGTATGGATGTGAGGGTTACCTTTATGTCCCAGCCACTTTAATGCTGGATAATGTGCTCTGTTGTTTGCTTTGGGGGAAAAGAGAAATCTCGTGGCTTTGCTAGGAATCTAATTGTGTTACCTTGGTCATTCAGCCTGTGTTACACAAGCCGGAAGTGCCATGACAGCAGAGGATGCTAGCACATCCAGTGATGACAGTTAAAAAATTTTTTAAATGTTGACATGTATGATGTGGCAGTAATGTGGTGCTGGTCCCCACCATTTTGATGACAGTGTACGAATTGTGTTCGATAAATAAGGTTCCACGGGTCATGAAAATGAAATATGACAACATTAAATATAACTCATGCCTACTAAAGGATTATTATTCTTTAAAACAATTCCAGAACATGTTGATGCATTTAATCCATCTTGGAATGACTTCCAAAATTCCATCACAGTAGTAACTGGGTTCTTTCATGTGCAAACATTTATGAACAGCCATTTCTACTTCCTCATTTTTGGTGGAATCAGCAGCCTCAGCTTGTGACTCATTGGTTTTTCCAAAAATCAATTTTTCCACTTGTTCTGTATTTACATCCACCATTAATGTGCTGTGCTGACCTGTTCAGTTATCATTGATGTCTGTTGCATAATTTTTTGACATGCTACAGAGAATTCACTGCAACAGCAATGAATTTTGAGGGGGGGGGGTAACATATTTTACCAGTAAAAAACTGTATCACACTACGTACTTCTTTGCATTGTGCATTTTCCAATGTCACTGCACCTTCGTTTATCCCGTGAACAGCATCTGACTGATTATTGCACCATTTGTTGCATGTTACCCCTACCACAAGTGCTATCTCCTACTAAAAAATAAAATTCTTGATTACAGTAAAATTTATGGACCAGGGTACGTAATTAAACATGCTTCCTAGTTGCTGTTTTTTGTATTTGTTCGCTAGATATCCAGACGTAGTCCAGCGGCAACAGATGTGGTGGGATGCCAAGCACAAGCAGCTGCTTGAAGCACTAAGAGAGGGCAGTACTGGTAAGTCAAGGCGAAAATCCAACAGAGATTCTTCGGTGTCGGACAACGAGCTGTCGGGTGACAGCAGACCATCACCAAAACGTAACCAACGGAGGAGAACCAACCACAAAGAGTCATTCAGCTCGGACAATGAGAGCGGGGCCGAGAGCGGGCTTGGCATGAAGCAACCTCAGAATAATTGTGCAGTCAAAGCGAAAGCGTCGAGACGGACGAAGAAGCAGGACATTCCAAAGGCTGCAATCCAAGTGGAGGCAATGGAAACATGACCCTTGTGTTGGCTCTTTGCAGAGAGTGGGCTTACGTAATACGCGTCTGTTATTTTCATGTGTTCGTTGTGCACGAGCTTGCTGCCTTCCAGTGCTCTTCGGGAAGTAAGGTCACACATTTCCGCATCCCTTCACGCGGCAGAGTTTTGTGACATTTGTTCCGACAAATGATTTGTGAGGTCCGCATTCATTTCGCTCATTCTGTAAACGTGTTGTGTTGTTAACTGAGGACATTCTTACATTTTTTTTTGTGACATTCTTTAATTATTCTGTGTGTAAGTCGCAAATAACTTATACAATTTTAATGGTTGTTCTAACGCAAATCTTGTCAAAGGGCCCACTCAGCAGGGTAAAATGCCGAACAACTTAATCTCCTGACTTTACATTACTGTGTGGCAAAATTTTGCCCTGTCCCATTCTTCTTCCTACTATCTTTTCTTATTCCCTTTTCCTGTTTCCTTCCCATATCACAAATTATGAATTTTGGAGTACTTTGCAATGCATTTTCTTGTGTTCATAATCAGTTTGGGAATTATAAAATCATTGTAACATTTGTGTCATTGTCATCTTTGTCATGTCAAGAAGAGTGTTTGGCTGATGAAGTACAATCGACATCATTAATTTGCTCTGCCACATTCAGAATGCAGATGTTTGCTACATGGTTTGTAATTTAAAATAAAGTATTTGTAGCGTAAATCACCCCTTTTTAATTCCAACTAAATGCATATAATGTGTTAACCCTTACCCCGCTAATGTGGAGAATATGGTGAGCTCCTAATAATGCCAGCAGATGGCAGATGGGATTTAACTTGGTTTCTAAAGGCTTAAATACATGTATTTATTGACATTTACCTCCTACACGTTTCGGTGTTTGTTGTACCATCGTCAGGCAGACTGTTAAGTTACTTGCTCAAAACCCATATGCTTTTTGCAGTGTTGTTATGTAGGTTGGGCTGTAAAACATACGATATACTGTGTTTTTTTTTTTTAATTTACGATGCTGTTACAGTGCTTAAAGACAACAATGTCTATTTCGTTCTATATTTCAAAAATCTTAATAATGTCAGTTAAAATCCTTAACTGTAGCACATAATATCTGTTGGCACCTGTTTTTTATTATGTATTTTGACAATATAAGTATTCACTGTATCCGGCTGAGTTTAGGTCCATAATGGTGTAGAGATCTTGAGAGGACTCCATTCTATAATCAGATATAAAGCTATCATTTACCGCAGCAGCACACCATAGACTTCAACCCACTATTGTACACATTGATAGAAAGAATGGATCATTACACTGCTGATGATGTATACAAGACAGACCAACAGACACAAAGGAGACACGACCCAGCACACCAAGATAGAAGAACAGCGTAACAACAGGGCAAGTACAAGGACAATACATATATTATATATAGAATATAGGGTAACATGTTTATTGAATTAAATTATTTGATTACAGTATGGGGTCCTCTTAAGATCTCTACACCATTACGGACCCAAACACAGCTGTATACTGTACACGGTCACCCTTTGTACCTCGTTTGTCCTGACGTGCTTAATGTGGTGGGAAAACTTCTTTCGGCAGATGGATGTGGTTCATCGAATCACATATAGTTTTATTTATTTTCTTTTGTACTTATTGATTTATTTATTCATTTATTTTGATATAAAAGGAGTGCTGTTATACAGTTAAACAACTAAATCATTTTCTAGTAAAATAACGCAGTCACTTCACTTGTACTCCCTCACTCATCGCTAACACACATGACTGCTAGCAGTCACCCAAATCCGTTATCTGCTGCTGACCGTTTCCTTGTTTAAATCTCTGTACACAACCTCTCCTCCCTATCGCCAGTGGCTCTTGAACATACGTTCACAGTTTAAACGTATAACATATGGCTATGAACCGTCCGTACCTGATGCAAGTGAACCTAATAAACAAATATACCAAATATGTTCGGCTACAATACAGTAAACACACGCATATATATATTTATCTTAGTAATTAACCAACTTGATGCACAAAATTTTTCTTTTACAGTAAGTTTATTTCATGCCTCTACATGTTTCAAGCACCATGTGCTCATCATCAGGAGGTCAAAATTGTATTATACAGCATCTGGTATTGTCACACTCTGTAGGTGGCCATCTGGTGCACAGGTTGAGAAAGAGTCCTCTCTCAACCTGTGCACGGGATGGCCACCTATAGGTGTGATGACACCAGAGGCTGTATAACACAATTTTGACCTCCTCATGATGAGCACAGGGTGCTTGAAACATGTAGAGGCATGAAATAAACTTACTGTGAAACAAAAATTTTGTGCATCAATTTGGTTTATTACTAAGATAAATATACTGAGATGCACGGTCAGCAAAACATCAAAACATATATATATATGTTGCTGACAACATAATGAAAAACAACAGATATTAATGTGCTATAACTAAGCATTTTAACTAACACTTTAAAGATTTTTAAGATTCATAAGGACAAAATACATATTGTTTTAAACATTGTAACAGCATGGTGAATTTAAAAAACTAGGGTGTACTCTATATTTTACAGCATGACCTACATAACGACATTGCAAAAAGCATATAATTTTGGAGCGAGTAACACAATGGTCTGCCTGAAGATGGTGTAACAAACACTGAAACATGTAGGAGGTAAGATGGTGATAAATATATGTACTTAACATATTGAGTGCATTTAGTCAGAATAAATGAAGTGACTGACTGCGAGAATGCGCGGAGCGGAAAGGTTCGAAGTGTTTGTAGCGTGTATGGCCACAAAGAAATGCTTCATTCGATATGCGTGTCATATGCTCTTCGGTAAGTCCAGATATTTTTATATTCGTTAAAGTTCGTTTCTCAGCCTTTTCGTCCTGTCGAGACGCCCATCATTTGTAAGTCCTTAAATGTGTCGTTTATGTCCACATGAATTCACTGTGCCACTAAATAAAAAGTCTGTAGCACAGCCTTGTAGTCACTGTTTGTATAGATGTGCGCCTCTTACAACTGATATGTGAAGTTCTGGTACAATGAAGTTTGGGGTTGTCTGTAGAGTGTGTCATTGGGTGAGTTGTCCTGTATGCTTTGGAGAACTCTAGTTACGTAAAAAACTTGAACTGCTTGCCAATCATCACCTCCCATTAAATTCAAATCTTCTGCAATACTACTGCCAGAATCTCAGATATTGCATTGTGCGACGTGTATGCAAATGCTTATACCTTTGGACGTTTTGCTGACCGTGCATCTCAGTATATTTATCTCGGTAATTAACCAACTTGATGCACAAAATTTTGTTTTACAATAAGTACCTATAGGTGTGATGACACCAGAGGCTGTATAATACAATTTTGACCTCCTGGCGATGAGCACATGTGCTCGAAATATGTAGAGGCATGAAATAACTTATTGTAAAACAAAAATTTTGTGCATCAAGTTGGTTAATTACTGAGATAAATATACTGAGATGCACAGTCAGCAAAACGTCAAAAAAATATATATGTAATTTATTCTGTACGAGAGATTTGCAGTCTTATGGGCTGTGATGCTGTGTGGGGTGTTAGTTCGGCTTTGGTGTCATGGAGGAACCTGTAGCCTCTGCCTACAAGATATTGTTCCATGAGGTGGAGGCAGCAGCTGCCTCCAGTTGCGGGTACCCGTCTACTGACTACGTGGCATCACATACCCGTAGATTGGGGCCCATTGTATGTTGTTTGTGGTGCGGGAAACTTCGGCAAAATTTGATCCACGTGCAGGCAATGTGAAATTCAGTACACAGATTAAAAACACATAAGTACACTTAAAATTACGTGCATAATTGTACCTGCATATTTTTCTACGCGTAATACTCAGTAACAGTGTGTTGATAAAACTGATAAATGCAGTTTCCAACCAATGCTGTTGTTTCACTATTTTAGCACATTTTTGCAGGATGAATATGTAACGTAACATATGTCCATGTAAACAAATGGTTTATAAGTTTTCAGAGTCAGTTCAACGTGTTGTCTTGGCTTTGCTGGGGAAACGGATAAAAGACAGTTTGTCATCACAAATGTCTGCTGGGGCGACATGACACTGTGTCAGGTACGGCTTGAGCAGGCCTTTCCTATACCATGACAGGCTGTTAGTTTTGGCCACCAGAACTCTCTAAAACCTTGAAGATAAGTAATGCCTCATACTTCCTGTGGCAACCCTGCATGTGCAGTCTTGTCACCGTTTTTAAGTGTAATGTTTTGGCTCCCAGACGAGCCTGTTTGCGTAATCTGCTGTTTTGCCAAACATACATGTATGCCTGTTGATTATTAATCTTGTAATCTTGTGCTTTGATTGACCTGGATACGTTATTTTGTAACTAGCAATGGTATGTTGCCTCATCATTGTGAAACTACCACACGGTTGGGCCGCTTGTCTACCCTTCTGATTTGCAAGACAGAGTGGCTGCTGCATTGTGTTCAGTTGATTCATACATAAGCCCACCTTGATCAGTCTGGAAAATCAGTTATTGCCATTTTTATGTAGTTTCTCCACCTGTTACTACAGTTGGCTTTCTTCTTGGCTTGATGGACTACAGATTGCATTTGTGGGTGTCCAGACATGTAGTCTAAGTGACTCGAATTGTTCGTATGTATTGAGTTGATCAGAATGGCAGCCCTCTGCCGTGTAATGGTTATGTATTAAGTTTACATTGAAAACAAATTTGAACTGCTCTATATACTACACTGAAAGGAGCCGGAATAGCTCAGTCACTATAGTGACTAGGTTACTGGCTGGTCAACACAAGGTTCACACCCTGCTGAGGGCTAGATACTTTTCTCTCCAAAATTTCTTGGACCAGCTCTGGGGCTTACCCAGCCTCATATTCAGTGAGCACCAGGGGGTTCCTTCTCAGGGGTAAAGCAGCTGGGGCATGAAGTTGACTACTCGTCTGAGGTGAGGAATGGGTGGAGCTATGCCTCCAGTCCACCTCTGTGTCTTTATGGCATGGAGAGGGACAACTTTACACTTTTTATGTACTATACTGATGCTGGAGAAAGAAGTCCCATTGAATTCCCCCTCTACAGGTCCCAGAAACTGTTACGCTTCCTCCCTAGCATACTTCCATGCATTCTTCTCCACTTGGTTAGCCACTCTCTTCATATATTGTCAGTCCCACTGTTTATGGAACTCGTGCAGGTTCCCCTGTAAGACATTCTGTTGAGTGCAACGTAGCATGGCAGAACTGATTTCTTAGCTGTACTTAAACTGTGGGACACTAAAACAATACATAATCAGTCAGACACAATGTACATTCTTGATAAGTTTAAAAACCAACTACGTGTTTTGGCTACAGTAAATAGCCATCAGCAGGTCACATGCTTTTGACAGCAGGCTGATGGTATTTACTGTAGCTGTTTTTTTACTTACCAAGAACATATGTTGTGTTAAACCAATCAGACATTGTTTTATTCTGATACAGAAAACAAAATGGGGTTAAATCACCTTAAGATAAAGTGTATTTTTTTCCCCTTGATCCTTATATTGTTGTTTTGCAAGTGGGAAGTCCGAAAATGACAGCGACTGGGAGAATTTGAACATGTCTTGTCTCTTTGTTGTTATTTTCTTTGTAAGTAAACCACATTATCAGTTTCTTCATGTTAGAACGGAAAAGAGCTGGTAAGTGTAGTAGTCTCGAATGGTGAACTGTTTCACACATCAAGTTTCAGCTTGGTTGCAGACAGTAAACAAATTTAAGTTCATGGGTACTTGTATTTGAAGGTATGTGATATGTAGGAAAGTACTGGTTGTTGGTTATTTCATGTCGATTGCCTGATTCTGAAAGAAATAAATACTCTGAATTTGTTATGGGTGACATCATTTGATTGATGCCTCATACCTATCTGTCATTAGGGGTTGCATTTAACAACAGGCTTAAGTCCTATCCCACTCTTGAATAAAACAAGTTAGGAAATATAACCATAGCATAAGTATTGTGGTACGTTTGCTCTTGTACAGTCAGAATTTGTATTTAAAAAATTACAAAGAAATAAACTGCATAATAATATACCGTGTTTTCTGTGACGCTGTTGATGGATCCTTTACAAAGTAGAGTAAGCCATACTTCCTGTGTTCTTTAATCATAAAGGATAATCTGTTGTTTATAAAGGGCACAATACAGGTATATGGTGCTGTCTTGTTTTCCTCATATCCTGACTATAACGCACCAGTGCTAAACAGTTAACTTTGTCAGCTGATAACAACTGATGTCAGTACCATATGATAGTGACTACATTAACTGCAAAGAATGACCCAGCCTCTGAAATTTTATATAATATATATATATATACATACAGGGTTATTCGAAATGATTGTCGGGGTTTTAACAACTTGTCATACACAATACACTTGAGATAGGAGTGTATGTATTTCTTTATTTAATAGAACAACACTGCCAAGTTTTTGTTACATACCTTACAGGTGCTCTATATGTGCATCCTTTGTGATTATACAGACATCAACACGATAATCGAGTTCCTTCCAAACTGTTTGTAGCGTGTCAGAGGTGATTATTGATTATCGTGTTGATGTTTGTTAAATCACAAAGGGTGCACATATAGAGCACCTGTAAGGTATGTAACAAAAACTAAATAAAAAAAAAATAGATATAATCCTATCTCAAGTGTATTGTGTATGACAAGTTGTTAAAACCCCAACAATCATTTTGAATAACCCTGTATATATAGTGTATGTGTGTGTGGAGAAAGAGAGAGAGAGAATGTGTGTGTGTGTGTGTGCGTGTGTCACAAAAAATGTATACACAGTTCTGGATGTTAAGAACACAAAGAAATAGAGACAGAATATTGCAGTAATGTATTAGAATGATGCTAATGACAAATGGGTATTGATATAATGTGTTAGATGGTAGTTGACAAGAAAATGGCAACACTACAATTAATATTTCAGTGGTGTAAATGGATTCTTAAATGATACTGGATAAACGAAGAATGTCAGTGAGGTACAGAAATGAATTTGGCAAACTGTCAACATAGGTGTGATTAATAGGATATGTGTTAAGTTTTGAGACTGATTGAATGGTGGAAATTGTCAACCAGAGGCATTTTCAAAGACCCTGCAGTTTAACTGATAATGCAAATAGTGGGAGAGTGTTACAGGCCTTCAAATAATCTCCAAACAAGTCTGTAAGGTAAGATTCCTGTGAGATTGGCATCTCTAAAATTCGGCAATCGTCGGATTTTTGCGGCACGAGAAGCAGAAACTGTATATAGCAAGATTGTGTTATGCCATGAATGAGGGAGATCCTGCCAGTTTAATGGAATTTTGTAAGGGGGTTTGATGTCCAGGTATGACGAATTTATTTCCAGATTTTGTTTCCAGGTCTGTTGAGGCCACTTTTAAAATTGCTGTACTGTCAATTAACAGATATATGTGTACTGGTACTGGTGGGCCGGGTAGCTCAGTAGCGACTGACTAGGGGCTGGACGGTCCAGGATCAAATCCCGGTGGGGACGAGATTTTTCTGCCCATCAAGACCGGCCCTAGGGTCCACCCAGCCTCCTGTACGATGGGCACCAAGTCTTTCCTGGGGGTAAAGTGCGGCCGGGGCATGCTGCTGACCACTCACCCCCTTCTAGTGCCGCGGTCATAGAAGAGTAGAGCTATACCTCTACCCACCCTCTGGGCCACACCGGGCCTGTAACGGGATCA
>Ga0131853_10011705_pt1 | contig 16075 bp, 7 predicted proteins | sample TergutLab28metaG_FD_92764 | JGI IMG/M metagenome (GOLD analysis project Ga0131853, IMG submission 92764) | Labiotermes labralis P1 segment gut microbial communities from Petit-Saut dam, French Guiana - Lab288 P1 (version 2) (version 2) | ecosystem: Host-associated > Arthropoda: Insects >...
CACCACATGGAGTAATACGTCTTGTTCTCCTGAAGATGGGCATAATGATGCCCTAAACATGTTGAGATATTGTTAAAAATAAACATCTGTTGCATCTTGTTGGTTTTCTCTATCATTTCACAATTTGCTCACGATGCACGGTCACAGAAACCTAAATTTTGTAACAAGGTTCTGCAGCCTCATTTGGAGCAAATGGGTACATCATGAGGAACTGAGAAGATTACTTTTGCAGCAATAAATTTAACCCTTTAAACGCCAAGTTAAATCCCATCTGCCATCTGCTGGCATTATTAGCAGCTCACCATATTCTCCACGTTAGCAGGATAAGGGTTAAAAAATGCGCACTGTCTATACCACTATGCTATCTTGTTAAGTGATCAATATGCTCTGTTGTGACACAACATAGCTGAGTTGTTATTGTAACATCCATACTTATTAGTGAATTTATGGTGAAATAGGTGTTGCTTATGCAAGTCTAGGGCGTTTTGCAGCAGTGTGCCTGGGAATTATGTTCTTTTGTGGTACGACACTATATTATAGGGCAATGGGATCCAGTTATACCTGACTGTAGGATGGTTTTTCCTTCATTTGTTTTGGTCTGATTAAGGTGACCCATGCAGTTTGACATCCTGTGCTGTTCAAAAGTTTCATCTGTAAATGAACAAACACAGTTTGTGGGGAAACAAATTACATGTTTTGGAATTATTCAGTCAAATTTTGGTTGTTTAAGAAGTGAGATGTTCAGTCGAGATGAAGAGTCATATTGGCACAGAGCTGTTTGTTTCTAATACAGGCATCTCTTATAGCTACATTTTTCAGAGGGTCCACAGTTTAAGTGACCTGTGTGGCTGATGTGTGAATGATATGTGAAAAATATATGGGGGTGTGTTGCTTTCATTGTAAGAATTCTTGGTATACATGGCTGAAACTTACAGAGACATAAGCTTATGCCTGCCTATATTCATAAGTTACATGCTTGTATATTTATTGACATTAATATCGTGTTGTTCACTAATGGAACTTTCTCACACAATTCATCTGAGCAGAGGTTCTCAGTGTGTGTTTCACGGACCACCAGTTGTCTCTAAGCTGCATCTATTACACACAACCAGTTGCTTTAATTTTTATTGTATAATTATCACTTTTTGTTTCATGTATTTTACTGTACTAGCCTTCAAATTGTATATAATTTGTTAAAATATTCTAAATACCACATTTTTTACCCCAATTGTAGGATTATACTTATTAACAACAACAGTATTTTTACTACTGACTTGAAAAGTGTAGTTCAAGTCATCTAATAATTTCACTATATGGAACATGTGCCTCAAACATCCCAGATTAAAAATATAGATGTAGGAAAATTCTTGTCTAATGCATTATGAAAAATAAATTACAAAATTGTTACAAAAATTTCTAGACCTTTAACAGAAAATTTTTCAGGTGTTTGAGGTGTCTTATATATTATTTACTTCATGTTTAATTCAATGTATCCAAGAGGGAGTAGTATAAATTTAATAATAAGTAACAGCAATTTCATTACAAAACATAGTCTCTAGTAGTACCTTTGAATGTGTAGCAGAGGTTTCAACCTTATAGTGAGGTACATATGAAAACTAAACAATAAATAATTGTTCTCTGACAAATCACACTGTTTGCATGACAGCTGTTTCATTTTAAGCTTCTCAAGTATTCTTACACTTGTGCATTCTATTCAGAGATTTGTTTTTGATATAACTTCACAGACAATAAAAAAGCTATTATGTTTGGCAAGTAACAGACATGTGACTGTGTTCACTATTTTACTTACAGAATTTTACTAACTTTAGCAAGCAGGGGTAAAAAAATACAGCAACAAAGCCATGATTGAAAAAATGTGCATAATTTGTTAAGATCTTAGTACAGCATGTAAGAATCAAGTTTGTCATATTATGAGGTTGATCTCCATGTCATGAATAAGACCAGAAAGAAGCACTGTGGGAGGGTGCAGAATCATAATCATAAAAATAGACTTTAAGTAAAGAACATACAGAATACAAGTAAAATAACAAAAGAGGACAGCAGTTTCTTAGAGAAAACACAGCAGAAATCAAGAAAGCAGTACTATACAGTCAGGTAATAAGATATGAAAGATGCTTGATGTCAAGAAGAAACATAATATCAGCATGCAAGTGTCAGTGATGTATCCAGTCCAATAAAATTTCAATATAGTAAGGCCCAAAATTGTGTGAAGCTGTAGGGGCAAACAGGAGTCTTATTTTAAGAGCATAAACAACATAAATCTAAATACTGACATCTTAAACTTTTCAAATGGTTAGTGAAGCAGACATAATAAAGATGTAATATGTAAATGAACTATCATAAATGTAAGTTTAAAACTTTTTATTAATTTGCGATTTTTTCTTACAGAAACAAAAGAAACCGATAAATTTACATGACATAATTTAGAAACATAGAATATGTATTTTCTTTTCAGGCTTCATACTAGTACACAAAACCCTTATCAGTAGTACAGGACTGTTTGTGCAGTAAATCCTGGCACCTGACTTGTGCAGCAGCTGCAGTTTTAGACACAGTCACTACTACAATAGCATTTTAATTGACTGTGGTAAATTAAGTAGCTGACAAGACATGTTACTTAATTTTTCCAGCTGTCAAACAGCTCCACTGACTATATCATGTATGAATGTTAAGAGCGTAAGGAATCATTCTCGCCAGACGTCATATAAAACTTAAAGAACTGGTCAATAAGTGTATCAGCGAAACTAATGATGTTAATATTTATAATACATTCCACACAGAAATTCATCTTGGGTTTTAGGGCTGATGACCATCAGATTTGTCCAATAAGGGCAGAGGTATTTTGAGTTGTGTTTTTATGTATGCAGACACAATGGCAGTAAATGTTCTCTCTCTTTTAATTGATCAGATTTTGATATATTTTATTGTGTTTCTGGTACAAATAATATGAGTGGAAGTGGAGTACATGTTGAAACCAATACACCCCCTGTCTATTGCTCAGTTGTATTATCACGACCAATTGAATAGTGACACAACTAGTGACTACTGTTATAGAATGCACTCATCACCATGTTCAGCTTGCTATAAGTTGGTCTCAGGCTATTATGTACTTATCCTGAATTGATGTTAAATATAAGTTATATACCATATACATATCAATTTCATGTTTTACATGTCTGATCACAGTTGGCATTTGTGTTTTGCAAACTCAGCAACATTTTTTTTTTTTGACATCTGAATGTTGCAGTTTAGTTGACTTCATCTTTCTTTTTATTTCATACATTATAATTATTGTGAGCATATGCAGAAAATGTTATATTCTAGTACTTTTTCATTTCAATTCAGTTTCTTCTATGAACAGCTTCAGTTAATTATATATAAAGATCAGTTCTGGAATGAAAACCAACTCTGAGCAGACAAACAGAACTTTCTTGTTGGGGTGCAGTGATACTAAAAATATTAAATAAATACATGTTTTTTAGACCTTACTGATTCTGATAAAATCTGTTTGATTGGAAATCATCATCCACATGAACTTTGACCCAAACACTTGAAATTTTACAGCAGACAGTGGCATAATAAAAAGCATAATCATGCTTTCATAAAAACAAAAAGAATTAGAATTTCTGTAACACCATGGAGATGTGATTTTTTTAAGTATGTCATTATGTAAGGATCGCATATCCATTACATGAACTGTTATAAAATCGTACTAACAGTGCCTACTCTCTGTTGTTGGAGCTCACATTATAAAAGAATGTAATAACGTAAATGAGAAAAAATTACGTGTTTTGCATGATTTAAACTCTATAAAGTTTTACACATAAAAGCACTTTGTGTGGAATAGAAGCAAGGTAAGGTTCTACAAAAGAGAGAAACAAAATTTAGAGTAAAGAGATTAAATTCGTAAGAAAAGTATGTGGTGTACAATAACTGTATATGTGGTAAATAAAAAAAAAACATACAAACAAAGAGAAAGTTGGGATGATTTTGTGCAAAGAATTAAATGTCCTTTGCCAAAAGAAGCCTTGGATTGTCAATAAAAAAGGACGAGATATAAAAGTTGTGTCAGAAATAAACAGAGAAGAAAGAATAGGAAATATTCTAATTCTTGATACAAGAAGGAGAGTAAGAAGAGAAGGGAGGATGAGAAGGGAGTGTGTGGAGAAGGTTGTGGTGCTAGTAGTGTAGGTGGTAGTGGTGGTGGCGATGGTGGTGGTGGTGGTCATGATTATGTTTATTATGGTGGTGTTCATCATCATCATCATCATCTCCTTTTATGCAGGGTATTTATACTTATATTCCTGAGACAATCTATGTCCCTAGGGAATACAGTGTTGCAGCTATTCTGTTGTTAGTATTCACGGTGCTTATATCACTAGTTTCAGTGTTGAATCTATTGTATTTTTATATTAGTACTTTCCGAAGCATGTGTGCAGTGCCCAATATGGCTATTTTCTGTAGTTCCTTGACTTCATGTTTCCCTGGTATGTCACTCACGTTATTTTTTGAATGACTAAATAGTCCCAATTGGCCCTATTATTACTGGTATCATCTTTGTTTTTACATTCCACATGTGCTGTATTTCTATTGTAAAGTCTCTATATTTTAGAATCTTCTAGGGTTCTTTTTTAATCACATTTCTGTCTCCTGAGATTGCAACATCTATTAACATACATACATACATACATACATATTATTATTATTATTATTATTATTATTATCATCATCATCATCATCATCATCATCATCATCATCGATATGATACAAAACATGCAACTAAAAATATTGTAACAAATATTGATTACATTCTTACATAGTTATTGCAGACACTGTTACTTGCACCATATGCTGATATTCACACTGAATTGTCATGATAAAGTAGCTGCTAAGGCAGTGTAACCTCTAACATGTGGTCAATGTCATATATTGAGACTGTCTACATGAAGAATTAGTTGCTTCACATGTCTACCTAAGCACTTTTAAATTCTGCAATGCAGCATACCATTTTCAGGATATACATAGTATGCTCCACAAGAAAGAGAATAATTACTTGTTTCTCCTGTTGGATTCAGATTAATAACTAAGAAGTTTAATGGAACTCCTGGTATTTTTCTGTAGGAAATGCGTTGTTACCACATGGCCCTTTGCTAGGAAAAGGGAGAATAAGTGCTTCTATACAATTCTACTGAATAAAATTTCACGTTCTCTAATATTAAACCTACACAGCTATAAATATTTTCCAGCAAAATAAAAATTGTTTATTAATATGTAAATTTAAATTTATTTTATATTTATCTAGTCAGTATGTGTGGTTTGGTTATGAATGTATGATAAATTTGAAATTGACTGGTAGATATGTTAGGAAACTAGCAGTCATTTTTGTGCATCATGTTGCCTAAAGGACATGAAAATATTCCATACAAATTTGGACTGTAGATGGTTGTTACATTTGTTGTGTTTGTTTCAAAGTCTCGTCTTTCAATGAATTTATGATATAAAGAATTTCAGGAAAAATAACGACATATATGGTCTTCATGACAAATGACTATATATAAAAGTAGCATCACTGCACCCCGTTAAGGTAACAAGTCCCATAACTTTCTGTTGTCAACTTATTTTTGTCTTCTTCCTGTACTGATCCTTTCCACAAGATAACTACAAACTATATTTTTATTACTTTCAATTCTCAATGCACTATCTCATAAAAGATATGCTATAAATAATACAGTACTTTATATCCTGTAACTCAAATTATAAACAATGTTTTGTAAATAAATACTGTTGAATAAATAAATAACTTACCTTGTTTCTCTTTAGTTCTGTATCTGAAATGGTCCAACTGTTGCAGAATGTGACATCGCTCTGTGTCTGTCTGTGTCTCTGTGCCTGTGTGCATGGGAGCGCCTATCTTAATATTATAATCACTGTACTTGGATCATGGATGTAACACTGCATGCAGAATTTTGCTGAAGACAGAAATGTTGTTCTATTTCTTATAAGCACTCAATAGAAGATATTTCTGCAATGTTGAAATTATTACATGTGCTTCATACAGAAGTGAATTTATGAAGAAATATGTTTCATTTTCACAAAGTTTGACTGAAACTGAAATTGAAAATGTTTTAATATTCTCAAAGTGGGGGGAGGGGGTCTAAGAATGGATTTTGCTTAAAACAGCTTATATTCCAAATATTCAGTTTATTTCAAATTCATATTTATGCGAAATTCATTAAGTGCTTCGATAAATCTGATTGATTACCAAGAAGGGTAGATTAACTCTGAACCGCAGCTCATTTCTATTTTGTATTTAGTAGAGAACCCATACTTTTCTAAAAGACATATAGACGTATGTAACAACAAAGAGCTTTAATAATTTTCTTGACTTTTTTTCAGCAAGGCTATGTTACAATGCTACTGTAATTCAAAATTGTAGTGTAGATGGTACTGGATTCATAAATCCCTTGCTAACCAATTCTGTAATGAAGTGAATAAAATCCTAAGTCTTCTTTGATAGCTATCTCTCACTTACTCATGACCTTTGTTCAAAACATAAGGTAATGTGTATACCCTGGAAATAACCTGTAAAATACACAGCCATTCTTAATTAGCATGAACTTTCAAGTGTCAGTTATTTATTCAGTAATACGAAATTAACTGAATGTCATACCTTTGCATCAATTTACCATAAAATTATATGGTAATTTGTATCAGTTAAATAAAGTCTTAAATGCCTAATACCAATAGCAGGTTTCAAAGTATGAATAAGAAGGAATTAAATTTTCTACCTCCATCCCATTTTACCATAATATACTTGTACCAGTGCAGATGGGTCTCTGTGCTTTAGTATCTTCTGTGATACAAGATGCCTTGCATCTTACAGAAGAGCAACATACAAACAGTGAGAAATTACCAACTGGATGACTTTTTTTCTTAGACTCTTTTGCTTACGATACAACTAATCAATAGGAAATTAAAATTTTATCCAGTAGTTAATTTTTCAGAGAGTTAAGTCTTATAGGTTGCTTGCATCCTAAGAAACATGAAAGGAAAGAGATGCAGTCACATAACAAAAGAATTTTGGGGAAGAAGGGAGAAAATTATTGTTACTACTAAGAGAGATCATGGGCTATATTGAAATTCAGCTGAGGCCTCACATATGCAAAATTGAGAAAATATCACATGAATAATTCCAGTTCAGGTCACATTTGAGGTCATGTAGCTCAAAGCAAGAAAATGTAAATAAGATTGATGTTAGGAAATGATTCAGAAAGCTAACCACTTGGGAGAGTGAGGAAATAGGAGAATGATATTAAACTGCATGCAGGGAAACTGACAGTAATCTCTCCTTTGTCAGGATAATGGACTGTTATCCATGTCCACGCTGCCGTGATCTGGGGAGGAACTGAGTTCATTATAGGGAGACGCTTTAAGCGTATAAGTTGGCTGCTGCAGAGCGGGAGCCAGTACGGTCCCTAGGCGGCGAATAAACATAAAATAACTCAACTTGGTAGGATATATACGTGCTGGTACAATATAACACTGAGAAGCCTGCAGAACTTCGTACCTGGTCCCTTTCCTGACAGTCGTAAAATTGAATCCACTGGGACCAAGCTGTTGTTATGATTCGCAGGTACGGCTGGGGCTGGTCATTTCGATGCCCTGTGCGAGACTCATCTGGCAACCCAGTGGTCCTCTGTTACCCACCTCATGTTTTAATGTCATTTTTAACAGGTGAATTAACTGCTGTCGGCATATCTTCGACGGATAAAGATGTCTGGCAAGGCTACAGCATCTTCATTAGGACAGTTGAAGAAGCGTATTATGAAAAGGACTGAATAATTTCTCGTTTTACAATTAGAGTCATAATATCACAACGCAAATAAGGAGCTTCTTCTGAAGACGAAGATGATGAGATGAAATTTTTTGACGATAGAACCATTTTCCCCCAGAGTATGAGTTAGCAAATCCCCTGGATCAGCAGCTCAGTAAGTGTATACATTTTGATAGCGTTTCAGATTTAAAGAGAGTAATAGATCCTAGTCAGCTAAAGAGCTAAACCCATGGTTATCTGTGATAGTATTTGGTAATCCGAAAGCGTAATTCGTCAGTTGTAACCTTTAAAAAAAGCACTATGTTTCACAGTGATATAGACTTACTTATACAGGACCTATATATTTCTAACCCAAGGCCAACGCGAAGCTAAGAGACCCTACCCACACTGTCGAGTTCTAAATTATTCCCTCGGGTGAATAATTCAAATTTAATTTACATGAAGTTCGAATTGAACTGTTGAACTTATGTGAAAACAAGGCTTACCGCAAGAAATTCTGAGGCAAGTAATATACACATATTGTCCTGGAAGAATGATTTGGCAATTAATTTCGAATTTAAAAAATGTCAAAATTTTAGTTTTTCGCAGCAGTTTAGCTAAGCATTGCTTTATTCGTGGGATATTACGCCGCGTTACTGCGTAAAGGGTTCTAAATGCCCAACAATGCTTCTTGGACATTTCGAACCTAAATATAAGGTAAGTGCTTTGTTGCAGCCACCGCACATTTTGTAGCTGCTTATTAACTGGCTCTACGTTGCTACTTCTGCACTTGTTATGTCATCGGTTTTAGTTTACAAATACTATAGCATGAAATGTTATCGATCGAGCACAGGTCAAGCCCAACCGCAGGGCCAACTTTGCGCTCACTGACCCCATTCTAAAACAAGATAACAGCTACTATTACGATCTTCCTCAGTCACCCTGCGGGAACATTTATCAACTACATAGGTATTCTAGAGCTTATAATTAAAGTGACATGTATGAGCTCTCGAGACAGACGTAATGTTGCTGTGTTAATTTACAAACATATAACTGTCCAATTTAATAACTGTCCAACAAGATGCGAATTATTCCGTTTATTACATTTCTGTAGGCAAATCTACATGTTTCGTGTGTCGACACCCATCATCATATAACCAATCTAGAATTTTAAATTATATGTTAGTATTGATAGCAGTGTATTTCATTCATTGCAGTGAATCAATACCAGAAGCTGTAATTACAGTCGTACGAGCTCCTGATGATGGGTGTCAACACCCGAAACATGTAGAGCTGCTTACAGAAATGTAATAAACTGAATAAGTCGCATCTTGTTGGAAAATTATTAATTTCGATTCACGATGAACGGAACCAAATATATTTTAAAAAAATAAGAAATGTAACTGTCCCTTCTATTAACACAATAATGAGATGGAATTTTAATTAACTTATTCTACGAAATGTTGCAGTTGTCTGAGGCACTGTGCTATAAGACCGTGGGTAGCTGCTGCACAAAAGCCCAGGGGTCGACTCAGTCGCTGACTAAAATGGATACCAGTAATATATTCTGCGGGAAAAGGCGGCCGATGCGTAGAGCTGAAAGCATTGTCACTTCCATTTGCAAATTTTATTGAAATCCTTGGAGCCTCCAGGCCTGAAAAGGGATAGCTTCACTTTTATACCTTTATATGTAACGTAAATACATTTTAATCCTCGCTAAACTTCAGTGCGTAATCTTGCTGAGGATGAACTAACTTGATTATATTCTTTTGACTGTTAATAGGATAAAAATGAAAGTTATTTAATTTGAAAGAGAATTTCATTTTATTTGAAGAGAGTGTGAAAACTAAAGCATTACGTTTCTAATCCCCATGCCAGAGGCAGAAATTATCTCTCACTTCATCGCAGTAAACTAGAGAGAGGATAGAAATTGCATACATTTGTTACACGTTCCATTGATTCAAAATCAAGCCAAAGTAAAAAAGCAGAAGTTGGAATCAGACATAAAAATATAAAGTATACAATACAAAATTACTGTACGTATTTCACATAAGGCATTTACATGTTACATAAACTTTATTATATACAACTGATAATAAGCGAATAATGCACTTTTAATGTTAGAAATAACAGAGATATAAAATTTGGTCACATCCTCTCCTATTCTACATTATTCTTATAAGAGTAACTAAAAGGCAGAGCAAATATTCCATTTTATAATTTTACAAAAAATTAGGAATCATCGGATGTACGTTTTCCCCTCACATTACGAAACCAAAATTTACATTTACAACATATTGCATTACAATTTATTTTATATTTTATTTATTTTTATTGGAGTAAAACGTGAATCCTTATTTTAGTCTTAACTTTCAAAATTAAGGAACTCGAAAGCTATTCCTACAGCAGCCAAGCTGTTGGAAGGGCCATCCATGCCGAACAGGTCTGAAGAAAGGTGTGGGACAAAGAACGACACTGTGGCCCTCCATGTTATGGTATGTGGGTGACGATGATATCTTCACTTCATAGACACTCTACTGATTCGAAACTCAGATAAAATGGAAGGTCATGATCCGAAAACATGTCAAAGAGTCACATAATAATAATAATAATTCTATCTCTAAACTGTACCATGACAGGTCCATAATATGAGTAAATGATCGAAATATTCATAAGAACAGACCGGACATACATGTAGTTATAATTGACAGAACCATCAAAGAAGCATACTTAAAAGACGTAGCAATTTCTAAAAGCCACAACTTTCACAACACCATGACCGAGAGGTTCCAGAAGTATAAAAGAATTGGAAAAAAACAAAAAAAAAAACTTATGAGAATATGGCAACTGAAACGGTCTATGTAATACCGTTTGTACGATGCACAGCTGCTACCATCCCAAACATATTATATAAAATTCTGAAACTGCTTAACCTCTGCCATGTTCTACATATACTAATGCAGAAAGCAGTAATACTTAATATATACCATATAATCAGAAAGTTTTTGACAGAAGAGTGAATAAGAAAGGAAAGGTCATTGAGACTCATACTCTTTTGAGAACCTGGTAAACTGGTTTGAAGTAAGAAATGTGGATGATGATGATGATGGTGGTGGTGATGATGATGATAATAATAATAATAACTTTTGCAAATGTAATTCTGATTCGTCACTGTCTGTTATTTTAACTTCGCTACAATCTCGAAATATTTGTTTGCTGCCTTTCATAAGATATTTTCTCTATTCTGGTGAAGGAGCGCACAAATACAAGCGTTCTGACATTTCACTGCCTTTCTTCTAGATCTGCCCCTTCACTAGCACTTAAAGGAATTTACTTCCGTATTTCCAAAAAAAAAATACATATTTTTCTCTTAACTCATAGACATCTTCAAAAAGATTGTGAGATCCATTTCTCAGATTCAGAACTTCAGTCCAACTAAAACAGAGAATTTCAGAGACAGAAGCTTCTCCTAGCCAGCTACATGAATTTCAGATTATGTGGTTACCCTGGTTTTGAAACAATTTTTAAACTGCTGTCACCTGATTTAGAAGGCAGGGTTTCATTCCAGTTAAACGTGCTGGTTCGAAAATCACCAAGATCATGCATGGTGTTGTGAAATGTTTGGAATTCCGATAAGATGCTGCCGCCTTGTGATATCGTTTGTCTTGGGTTGCTAGGAAACGGACGAGAGAGCAAGTGACGGATCGATACGATGTTCTTCTTTCATCTGCTTACAAGTCTTTTCATTGTAATGTTCAGTATCTTCAGGAAGACAAATATTGCCGTACGGAAATGGCAAGTATACGTCCCAGTTGTTACTAATAGTTCATTACTGGTGATGCGTTTACTATTGCAACACACTGTTAACTCACTGTAATTAAGCTGCAATACTTCTATAGGCGTATTATCGTCAGCCATCTTGTTTTAAGAACACACAAGATGGAGTCCAGTCGAAATAAAGTGATGACTAAGAAAATAAAATTTGAAGAACTTATTTAAATTTTATCTCATGACCTTACGATGTTCTTCGATAAAAAATTATACCGTTATCCATTTTCTCGCACATTAATTAAAAATATCTTCAAAGGACCGCCAGCAAGCGACAAAAGTTTTATGCATGAGTCGTTGAGTTTATGTTATTTGTTGCTAACAAACTCATATCTAACAAAAACGCTCATCTGAATACAGGTTGTCGATAAAAGAAAATCTAAACTGCAAAAAATATACGTCATCTTATCCGTTACGAACATTTTGTGATTTTTTTCTTTGGCTGTTAGTCTATATTTTTTGCCGTGGCGCCCTCTAAAGCAGCTTGATATATCCAGTGGTAAAACTACAAATAAAAACAGTGAAAAAATTTCAATCAATCAGAACTTCTAATTTCTTTTTTTTATAAGAAGATTATAACAACATCCAGCTGCCGAAAAATAAGATCCATTTCACAAATGTTCGACTGTAGAGGCCTCTAGAATCTAACCTGGGAAGTCGGGTTGTAGACAGCATAGTGACCATGGCCTGTAAAAAAATAGAATTTTGGTTTAATTCCCAATGGACGCAGAGATATTTCTGTTTGCTGCTGTGTCCTGAACAACTTTGGCGTCCTCCCTGGCTATTTTGCAATGGTTATCGCATGATCCTTACCGGAGGATAAAGCAGTGGATATATGCACGTGTCCTTTCAACTGTCCGTGTTATGGAATCATAGGTCTACACATACACTTTCCCTACACGTCTTTCTTGGCGTAGTGCTTCTGTAGTAGCTCAGCACAAACCAACTTAAATTTTACCCATAAATATATTTACATGGCCATATAAACTTTTATACGTCTGTTCAATCCTTTGGGTATATACAACTTTTTACAGATCAGTAGTACCACCTGCCGTAACACGAAGAAACTCTGCATCTTGTAGACGCGGTGTATTTATGTGTTCATTGTGAATCTAGAAATAAACACAGATTATCTCTCTAAACAGAATTAACTAGTATGTCTTTACAAAGCAAATGGGATGTGTTCTCTGTGTATCAGGAAGCGAAATTTGATACATAATGTAAATCAGGGCCGTTCAACCCGTGTCTAGCGGACAAAATGTTGCCCACAGCACATTGTTTTTAACAGTGGAGACATTCGAATTGAGGAAACGTCTTCTAATCCCTTCCCAGGCAAAACCGCGATAGAATGTCGAAGCAGTCTTGAGAAATTAACAGCTGTTTATTTACGGAGACATATATTATGTTATTAATTCAATTTGCCTGATCTTTTTACAAAAAAACAAAATTAAGACTGTGATATTAAACTCGACAGAACAAATTTTTGGACGCTGTTTTGTGAAGTGTTTTATTTAATGACGATATCCACTTCTGATATTTTACAGCGTTTGTGTAAGATGAATGAAACTTAATTATGCAGCAATGAGGGAATGATACTGGCAAGGAATATTGTATTACTTCCAGCACACCTGTCCTAATGACTATCTATCATCAAACCATCACTGACTGACCTAGAAATGAATTTGGACCTCCAGGGTGAGATTACAATGACTCATTGTCTGAGTCGTGGCAGGTCGTCTCTCCGTCTTGTCTCTTCCTTTAAAATAATCCTAAACTTAGACTAATTAAATTTTATACATAACACATTTAATCGTACAGAAGCGTAAAAAAGACAGCGGGTATAATAAGGCTTGTTTGGAGCAGTTGGTTAAGGTACCACGCTAGAAGCCGGAAGGTCGAGGGTTCGATCGTTGGTAACATCATTGATTTAATTCTTCCGGCAGCCCTATGACACTGGGGTCGGCTCAGCCTGTAACAGAAATGAGTACCAGACACACCTCCTTGGCGGTAAAGAATGCCGGTATGTAAGTCTGACAATCTTACTACCTTCATGTGACAAATGTCTAGAAATTCTGGGATCCTGAACACCTTGGAGACCAAAGGACCCGTCCGGGCGTGTAATTGAATAGCTTTAACTTTAGGCGAAATATGCTGTCCTCGGCTCCTTTGATCGAGTTGTTTGGTCGGATAAATTGAAGGGATTTGCATTTTATTCTGTAGTTGTGCCATAAAGGTAAACTAATTTCACGCCTAAAGAAAACAGTAGGTAAAATTATATAATTTTGGTTTTTAATCTTGAATCTTTACGTAGGACCTACTGAAATAGGAGACCTGTGCGAAGGATTATAATCCATGGACTAATTCAGCTACTTTAAGGATCAAAATAAATAAATCATCCTCTGTTTCGAAGCCACTTTAAATGTACAGATCGCAGTAGAAGGACTGCAGCCTTTCATTATTACTTGTTGTCTGTGCTTTTAATGACAAAGTATTAAGGAATTATTCTAGGTTTTGCAACATATCCCGTTGAGTATTCGATTTATAAGCGTTTGAATACAGACCACATATTCAGTCATGGAAGTAACATTCTGGTTAAAACAGACGTTGTCGATGATTGTAAAATGTGAACGTTTTGCCTAGGGAGAATGCATTGAACCGAATAAGAAAGAAAGAAAATTGTGAGTGATACTTAGTGAGTTTGTTCACGTAGGTTTTATTTACTTTAGAGGATACCATTGTCTGTGAATTATTGCCTTCTACATTGGAAATGACAGAAGTTCAGCAATCACTTCGACTCTCATCAGTGAAAGTAGGAAAGAGAAAATTCTCATACTCAATTCCGCGTAACAGTTTTCGTAATGCGTGGTTGGTAGTCGTGATGTGTGTGACGTGTTGTAGCTGCTCTGTTACTGTGGACCGCTACGAAAGAGCTACATAAACAGGAATGTAGGTAAGTCTGGCTCTTCAGAGTTCTTCATAATGTACTTCAATTATGTTTGTTGTATTGTAAGGCATTACCAACGGACGCAATTCATTCTATGTCTTCTAATTTGAGGACTGTTAAATGGGGTTAGATTGCAACATGTTTAGGCGGGCGAAATAGAAATCCGTTTTTGGTACCAACGTACGAATGTTGGCGCTGGGGTGAACATTGGCAGTAATGACTCAGATAAGGTTAGCACATTTCTAAGGTGATATTTTGCGTGACGAGGAGTTGTGTTGCTCGGCGTTGTAGTATAGAGACTTTTATTTAGATTACTCTCTTTATGAAAAGTAGGCTTCTGTAGTGACAAAGTTTGTATTCGAGAGTCTGAACCAGTGAGGGCGTGAGTAGATTTATACATGTCTGTGTGTCCGTGTGTAAGCCGCACTAACAATTTATGTACTGAAGCACAGCACCACGAAAACCAATTTTGAAACTAATTATAACATGGTGGTGGCACCAAATCGAACCCCACACATTGCAGTGCAACGCATTTGTCATGTAACGAAGAAAGGAGTACTCTGTTATGCTATACTCGCTTAAACGTAAGCGAATGCAGGGTTTAGATTAACAGAACTCAACCAAATTGGAACCGGAGTGACACTTTTGTATGTTCTGTTACTTCTTATCGGGAATTCTTTTCATCACGAAAGCGCCACGGAATTTCAAGTTTTTTAGACGTTACATAGTGCTAGGGAATCCTGTTGAAAGCGGAACCCTATCAGTCGGAAATTTGATATGGCCGATAGGTTTATCTCTCTGTGTTCAAAACGCTGCGTCATCTTGACGTCTTCTCACATTCCAGTTTCATATGCACTGTGCAAAGAGAATTGCGTCTTGTGGTTCGTGAATGTGCAGGGGTTACTGCAACATTTTTTATCCTGTAAATATGTTGTATAGTGAAATGCAGTGGAATTTTGTTGTGAAAACGTGGAATTCTGGGACCGAGGTGCCATCATCAATTCCGACATATGTGCAGACATTAAAGGAGTTAAAACAACGAACTCGAAGGTTCGGCCGAACAGGACGATTAATCGCGTCCTCCTACACGACAACGCCATACCGGTCTGCCCACAAGGGAAACAAATTTAACAATGGGGTAGACTGTTCTCCTCGTCCCCCTAACATACCAACCTAGTTTGCAAACGACCTCGGTTAAGAAATAAAATTAAAGTGCATGTCTTTCAGAGTTTGCGGTTTTGATAACAATCACAGCCAGTAATATCAAAATGAAAAAGTGCCCGAAGAACAAACATGTCGGTATAATTGCAACCCGTCACCTGAAGAAAGGAACAGATACAGTCATCGAAACGAAATGTCTTGTATAACAGATTTAGTTCGTACATTGTCACAAACCTTTAAAGAATAAATAAAATTATATCCAGTTAAGGAGTTAAGAATATGCTAAGTTTGAAGAGTATTTGTTACCA